>OJRV01000212.1_pt1 | contig 79348 bp, 66 predicted proteins | sample 1599241 | NCBI WGS metagenome assembly OJRV01 (sample SAMN04168656, study PRJEB22393) | human gut metagenome | biome: human gut microbiome; feature: stool | host: Homo sapiens | collected 2014-03-17 | reverse complement strand
GAGAAGGTTACAATCACCGATCAGGTAGCACTTAAGGCACTGAAGCTTGGCACAGAGTATACTTTAAGCGGAACTTTAATGAATGCAAAGACCGGAAAGCCAATCATGGTAAATGGAAATACAATTACCGCAAGAAGAACTTTCACAGCCGATGCACATGAAATGACCATACCGTTAACCTACACTCTGAACGCATCAGAGCTTGCAGGAACCACAACAGTTGTATTTGAAAACCTTTATTCTGATGGCGCACTTCTTGCAGCTCATGCTGACCTTGAAGATGCAGAGCAGACAGTATATATCCCGGAGATTCATACAACTGCAAAGGATCAGACAACAAAGATCAACCACACCGAAGCAAACAAGACAGCCACTATCGTTGATACAGTTTCCTATACAAACCTGCTTCCTGGCAGAGAGTATACTGTAAGCGGAACACTGATGGATAAGGAAACAGGAAAGGCTGTTCTGGCTGACGGCAAAGAGATTACCGCAGCTACCACATTCACCCCTGAAAAGTCCGAGGGAAGTGTTGATGTAATCTTTATCTTCGATGCAAGTATTGTAGCACCTAAGACAGTTGTTGCATTTGAAACCCTTACATATAAGAAGATCCAGATCGCAGTTCATGCCGAGATCGAGGATAAAGAACAGACCGTTTATATTCCAAAGGTTCGTACATCTGCAATTGACAAGACAACAAAGATCAATCATACCGAGGCAACAAAGGAAGCAACAATCATTGATACTGTTTCCTATGAGGGTCTTGAGATTGGAAGAGAGTACACTGTTAAGGGTGTTCTGATGAATCAGAGAACTGGAAAGGCAGTTACCGTAGACGGAAAAGAAGTAACAGCAGAAACCACATTTACAGCAGAAACCAGAGACGGAAGTGTACAGGTTGTATTCACCTTTAATGCATCCGTACTGGAAGGAACTACTACGGTTGTATTTGAAAAGCTGTATACCGAGAATAAGGAAGTAGGAAGCCATTCGGATATTTATGACAAGAACCAGACCGTCTATATTCCGAAGATTCGTACTACCGCAATCAGTGATGATACAAAGGATCATGTGACTAAGGCAGACGAGCAGATTACCTTAATTGATACCGTGCAGTTTACAAGCCTTGAGGTTGGCAGAGAGTACACCGTATCCGGTAAGCTGATGAATCGTGCAACGAACGAGCCGATCTTAGTTGGCGGCAGGGAAGTAACTGCTGAAACCACATTTACACCAGAAACCACCGATGGCACCGTAGATGTAACCTTTACATTTGACGGAACCGGACTGGAAGATACTGTAGTAGTTGTATTTGAAACCTTGTACACTGAGAAGAAGGAAGTAGCCGTTCATTCCGACATCACCGATGAGAAGCAGAGCGTATACCTGCCGAAGATTCAGACAAAGGCTGAGGATGCGATCACTAAGATCAACCACACCGAAGCAAAGCCGGAGGCAACAATCATTGATACAGTTTCTTATTCCAGCTTACTGCCGGGTAAGGAATACACAATGACCGGAACCTTGATGAATAAGAAGACAGGAGAGCCGATCCTGATTGATGGCGAACCGATCACCGCTTCTACCACATTTACCGCTGAGAAGTCTGAGGGCAGTGTGGAAGTAGTCTTCAAGTTTGACGCAAGCGTTCTGGAAGGAACTACCGTAGTTGCTTTTGAATCCCTGACCTACAAGGGCATCGAGGTTGCAATCCATGCCGACATCGAGGATAAAGACCAGACAGTCTACATCCCGAAGGTTCGCACAACCGCAATCGGAGACGATACCAAGGATCATGTAACCGAAGCAAAGAAAGACGTAACAATCGTTGATACCGTTTCCTACGAGAGTCTTGAAGTTGGCCGTGAGTATACCGTTAAGGGAATCTTAATGGATAAGGCAACAGGTAAGGCGATCCTGGTAGACGATAAGGAAGTAACAGCAGAAACCACATTTGTACCGGAAACCACCGACGGAACTGTTGATGTAACTTTCGTATTTGATGGTTTCGCACTGGAAGATACCCTGCTTGTAGCATTTGAGACTCTGTATACCGAAGAAAAAGAGGTCGGTATCCATGCAGAGATCGAAGATGATGCACAGACAGTATACCTTCCAAAGATTCGCACCAATGCAAAGGATGCCATAACAGAGATTGATCATACCGAGGCACTGCCAAAGGCAAAGGTTGTCGATACTGTTTCGTATTCTTCATTGTTGCCAGGAAAAGAGTATACGGTTACTGGAACCTTGATGAATAAGGAGACTAAAGAGCCAGTCCTGATTGATGGTGAGAAGGTAACTGCAAGCACCACCTTCACCGCTGAGAAGTCTGAGGGAAGTGTAGAAGTCGTATTCGAGTTTGACGCATCCGCAATCGCCGGAACAACCGTAGTGGCATTTGAGTCTATGGAGTATGAGGGCGTAGAGGTAGCGGTTCATGCCGATATCGAGGATGAGGACCAGACCGTATACATCCCGGATGTTCATACCACTGCAACCGCAGCAAACACCACACATGATCATGTAACCGGAGCCAATGAGGATCTGATCATCACCGATGAGGTGGTTCTGACCGGTCTGAAGATTGGAAACGAGTACACCGTAAAGGGTGTTCTGATGGATAAGTCTACCGGAGAAGAGCTGAAGGTAAATGACGAAAGCATTACCGCTGAGGAAACCTTCACCGCAGATGCAGCAGACATGATCATCACGTTAACCTATACACTGGATGCTACCACTCTGGCAGGAACCACAACAGTTGTATTCGAAACTCTTTACACCGAGGGTAAGGAAGTCGGAAGACATCATGAAATTGATGATGAAGGCCAGACAGTATACATCCCTGAAATCCACACCACGGCAGCCGATCAAAAGACCGGTATTAACCATACCGAGGCAAATGAGAAGGCAACAATCGTTGATACCGTATATTATTCCCACCTGCTTCCGGGAAAGGAATATACCGTACATGGTATCCTGATGGATAAGAAGACGGGTGAGTCGATCTTAATTGATGGTAAGGAAATCACTGCAAGCACAACCTTCACTGCTGAAAATGAAGAGGGAAGTGTTGACGTAATCTTTACCTTTGATGCTTCAATTCTTGCACCAAAGACCGTAGTAGCATTTGAGTATCTTGAGTACGAGGGAATCGAGATTGCCGTACATGAAGATATCGACGACGAAGACCAGACTGTTTATATCCCGAAGATTCATACCACAGCAGTAGGAGAGGATACACAGGATCATATTGAGAAGGCTAAAAATGAGGCTGTTATCGTAGACACTGTTTCCTACGAGGGTCTTGAAGTCGGAAGAGAGTATACCGTAACCGGTAAACTGATGGATAAGGAGACAGGCGAGCCGATCCTTGTAAACGGAGAGGAAGTAACCGCAGGTGAAACCTTTACCGCAGAAACCGAAGATGGAAGCATCGACATTACCTTTACCTTTGATTCTTCCGCATTGGCTGGAAAGTCACTGGTAGCTTTCGAAACTCTGTATACAGAGAAAAAGGAAGTGGCAGTTCATGCAGATATCGAAGATGAGGGTCAAACCGTCCGTATTCCAGAGATTCATACAACCGCAACCGACAAGGTAACGGGAGATCATGACGGCGTTGTTGCAAAGGAAACTACCGTTTTGGATGAAGTATTCTATACCAACTTAATCCCTGGCAAGGAGTATACCGTAAGCGGCAAGCTGATGGTAAAGGAAACCGGAGAGCCATTAACGATTGACGGAAAGGAAGTAACAGCAGAAAAGACCTTCGTTGCCGAAGAAGCAGATGGAAGCATTATCTTAGAGTTTACCTTTGATTCTTCTGCACTGGCAGGAAAGAAGATTGTTGCTTTCGAGGATGTCACCTATGAGGGAATCTCCATTGGAACCCATGAAGATCTGACAGATGAGGACCAGACGATCTCTTATCCGGAGATTCATACCACCGCAGCAGACCAGGCATCTGGAAGCAAGACCATGACCCTGGGAAGCAGCGTAACCTTAGTGGATACCGTAACATACAAGGGTCTGACCGCAGGAAAGACCTATGTGGTAAAGGGAACCATTATGGATAAGGCAAGCGGAGAGCCGATTGGCGTAACCGCAGAAACCACCTTTACTGCAGAAGCAGCAGACGGAAGTGTGGAAGTAACCTTCACATTTGATACCACACAGCTGCAGGGAAAGACACTGGTAGTCTTTGAGACACTGTATGACACACAGGGTAATCCAATTGTTGCTCACAGTGACCTTAATGATGAGGACCAGACGGTAAGTGTACCGGTACAGCCGGTGATTCCACCAGTAGTAACAGGAGATGATTCAAGCCCGATGCCGTATGTATTTGGCTTGGCAGTAGCAGTTCTTATAGCAATGGCAGCTGTTGTTATACTGCTCAGAAAGAGAAAAAATCAGAAGTAACCGATGTGACGTTTTGAAAAAAACGTATTTATCATTTTCCCAGTGATAAATATTTTACTGGGAAAATAACTTACAGTCCCGGCTTTCAGGTCGGGACTGTAAGAAAATATGGAGGTGGACAAAACCATGCTGTTTACCGGAATTGTATTTACACTAATTGGCATTCTGGCAAGAACCTATGCCGGTATTTCTGAGATTCATGACAGTACATGGAAGGCAATGAAAGCATCCATAATTCGTAAGGTGGCAGCACTAGCAGGAACGCTCAGCCTGATCATTGGTATTTTGTGTATCATTGCATCCTTTGCATAGAAATGGAGACAGCAGAGTAGTGAAATGGAAAAGAAATAACAAAACAAATGTTGTGTCAACAAACGAAGAGATCATAAGAATCTGTGAAGAGGAAGGAAAAAAGAAAAAGAGTCATATCCCACTCGGTTTGATTGTTGTTTTGATTTTTGCACTTGGAGCAGCAGGATATTTCGGATATTGTTTATGGCGCTATTATCAGGAATATGAGGATGATCAGAAATTGTATGGAGATCTTCGTGAGGCAGTTTTGCAGACAACGGATGAGTCAGAGCAGCCAGAATTATCAACAGAAGAATCCGTGTCCGAATCGGACACAAAAAGAAAGCAAACAAAAAAGAAAAAAGAGGAATCTCCGTTTGAGGTAGACTGGGCAGCATTAAAGGAAATCAATGAAGATATTATCGGATGGGTGTATTTTACGGGCCTGCCGCAGATTTCTTATCCAATCCTGCAGGCAGAAGATAATGCATACTATGTAAACCGGACATATGATTTATCCAGTGATGACTCCAAAGCAGGCAGCATTTTCATGGATTACCGGATGGCATCCGATTTCTCATCGCCGTATTCGATCATTTATGGACATAACGTTCGGGATGGTTCCATGCTGTCAGATCTTGTGCTGCTGAAGGATCAGAAATTGTACGATGAGGAACCATATTTTTGGATTTTGACACCGGATGGAAATTATCGTTATCAGATTTTCTCAATTTTTCAGTGTCACCGCTCAGCAGATGTTTTTCAGCGGTCTTTTGACTGTTGGGGAGAAGATTTTTCCAAATGGCAAAGTGAATTAAAGCTGCGAAACAGTATGCAGGGAGATGTAAAGCTGAAGGAATATGGGCATGTAGTTGTATTTTCTACATGTGTTCCGAACAGTTTTGACCGAACAATCGTATGTGGAACTTATATAGACGGGGATTCAATTCCAGATCCAAGTGGAAAGAATAAATAAATGGAAAAACACTTTTTTATTATAGAAAAGAAAAAGAAAAAGTATATAAAAAAATGGCTTTGTTCAGTACCAGAGTATCAGTCGAAGCAAAGAATTGTAAAACTTTTATATGCGGCTTCGGTAATGTTATTTGTTTTGCATGTGGGAGCACCTACAATTAGTTTTCTTTTGGGGAGATGTAATGCAGCAACAATAGGGGCAGGCGCAGGAGTTGGAGCTGCAATGGCAGTGATGCCATTTGCATTTGCAAAACCAATTTCAGTAAAAGTGAAAAAAAGCTGTGGATTACCATTTACTGGAAGAATGCAAGAACACTTGGTTATATATGAAGATGGAATAGAATTCTTTTTTCATAATGTAGATAGCAGATATTTGGAAAGCGTGGATGTTTATCGGATACCGATTGAGAATCTTAATGCAGTGAATTATGATTCAACTTATCATATCCTGACAATTATTGGACAGGGAGAATTGATATCGTATGATGATTACCCATCGAGGAGGATAAATTACCAGAACAGCCAGAGACGGTTTTATGGAAACTCATCGTACTCAATTTTAATGGCATTTGACGAGGAACAAATAGTGGCGGATCTTCTTAGGGGGATGGCAAGAACGAGTAAGGAGGAATCTAATGACAATTAGCATCAGCTCATTAGTGATTGGCTGTGGCTTGTTTTTTTTGGCAGGTGCATTTACGGGAGTCAGTATTATGTGTATGCTGTCAGTAAGAAAAAGCAGACGCTTGAATGCAAATTATTTTGTGTCCGATTCGGACACAGAAAGGGGAGAAGAAAACACTTGAAACAGAGAAAAAAACTTATCATGCTTTGTGGATTGATGTTGGCAGTATCATCACCAACATATGCAGAGAATGCAACAGAGGCCGTGTCCATTTCGGACACGGCTTCTGTTGTAGAGCTGACATCAGATGCAAATATGGAAACAGAAATGCAGAGTGTGTCCGAATCGGACACACCAGAAACATCTGCGCAGGAAACGGATCAGGTTGCACTACCTGCGATTTGGCAGGAAACGTATACATATCTTGCGGATACGCAGGATGCTCACGTATTTCCTGAACAGATCGAAAAATCTGGCACATCCTATCAGTTGAAGGATGTGCAGTATCAGATTACAGAATTAACGAAGGAATATAGCAAGAGTAGTGTGGATCTATGGGCATATGCGGAATATACACCAGAGCAGGAAATTGAGGTAGATGGACTGCATTATACACTTGTGGATACCTCCAAAGAAGAGTGGACAAAAAGTGGGCGAAGCAAGACAGTCTCAGTTGATCGCACCTATTTGGAGGGGCAGGAAATTCCAGAAGCCATTGATATTGAATCGACCGATGATACAACAGGAGAAACAATATATGGTAATATTCCACGAACAGATCTACAAGATGATGGAGCAGGTTGGTGGGAAGGTGGTCTGGAACAATGGGTAAAGTACAGATGGAACGATGAAACAAGCCAATGGGTATTTGAAGTCGGTGATGAAATCTTTCCGGCAGCATCTGATGATAGTCCGTGGTTTGATGGGTGTGAAAGTAAAATTTTGCAATCACTGAATCTGGATGGAACATTCAATCAGATTACTGGAATCGCATGGGATAGTGATGGATGGCAGGAATCAGATGGCAGCTGGTGGAAATCGGTGAAAGTAACTGGAAACCGAATGATCAAGCGCTCCCGAGCATGGTTTTCAGGTGAAATAGCTGAGGCAGATCTTCCAATGGTGCGTTATACCAGTCATTATGTATCAGATGTTACTGGTTATCTAATCACGGCAAATGTAACCTATGAAGAAATTTTGCCAGAACCAGAAAGTACGGTGGCAGAGACAGAAGCGGAACTTGTGACGCAGACTCCAGAAACGGAAGCGGTATTAGAGCAGACTCAAGCGGAAAACGTGTCCGATTCGGATACAAACAAAACGATTGCAGGAATGCCGTGGCAGGATCTGGTATTACTGTTTTTGGAGACAGGAAGCGTGGCATTGAGCTTTATTATGATTGGTTTACTAGCTAAGTTCCGTCCAAAACCGAGGGCATGGCTTAACACTAAAAGTGGAGACAGAAAAGTAAACAAACGAAAAGGAGAAAATTAACTATGAATACAAAGATAATGTTACCAGCAGCAGGATCGCTGACCGATTTTTTTACGGCAATTTCGACATTAGCACACGAGTATCAGGCAGCAGGAAATGCAGTGCTGATCGGAATTGCATTACTGATTCTTGGAAGCAAATTTTTGATTGGAGATGATGAGAGTAAGGCGAGAGGGAGAAAGCAGGTTCCATACATTATTATTGGAACCGCAATTATCATGTCAGCTTTTAATATCGCTGCGTCAGCAGGTGCATCGTTAACATTCTGAGTACTGCGAAGGGAGAAAGGGAAGGTATGACAGTACCTGCATACCTTCTCAGAATAAAATGGACTTTATTAAGATTATATTTGCAATAATGGTGAGTGGAATGGCAGTTAGTATTGGCTTTGCTCTTGGAATAGTAGCAGGTGCAACTGTCATTACACGAATTACATTTTCAAAACAAACAGAGCAGAAAGTTCTATACATATTTGGTGTAATAGGTATGGTAATCGGTACTTTATGCAGCATGTGGTTTGTAGTAAAGCTGTTTTGGAAATGAGCAGGTAAAGGAGGGAGAAAACATGCAGCAGAAGAAGCAGCAAAAACAGGGAAAGAGACAGGAATGGAAAGACCAGATGAAGGAATCAGATCGTATGCTGAAAGGAAATGTACTTCTGGAAAAGCCACAGTGGGTACTTATGCTGACACTTGCAGCAGAGTTTTTGTTGCTTGTTGTACTGCATGTATTGGTTAATGCGTTTATTCGATTCTGTAAAGGACATTTAGCAGACTGTTTTTCTTGGAGCTGCCTAACGACTTTTTATCCAGCTTTAGCTCCAGTGTATATTTTTTTGATTATTGTGGCGATTGCAGTAGCAATATTGAACGTATATCGGTTTCGCAATGCTTTTCGTAGTTTGGAGGCAGGGCAAAAAGGAACCAGCCGTCTCACAACAATGGAAGAAATCAAAGAGCAGTATCCGGCTGTAGCCGAAATCCCAGAAAAGAACCCGGATGGAAGCATCAAACGGATTCCGGGAAACGGTGGCTTACCTGTAGCAAGTAAGGATGGCTACATGTATCTCGATGAGAGTGCAACCAATGCATTGATTCTTGCGATTACCAGGGCAGGAAAAGGAGAAGTTTTTTCGCTGCGTATGTTAGATAGTTACAGTCGCAGTGAAAAGCAACCATCACTTATTATTCTTGATATGAAATTTGACTTACGCAAGATGTGTACGAAAGCATTTCAGGATCGTGGATACGAAGTAATGTCTATCAATTTAGAAAATCCAATGCGTGGAGTGGGATATAACCCTTTATATTTAATTACACGTTACTATCAGGAAGGACGAGATTCAGATGCAGAGCTGTTATGTAAGGCTTTTGCTTATCCACACTTTGCAAGTGCCGGAGGAAAGAGCGATGATAATTCTGATTTCTTCCTATCAAACGCGACCAGTGCGTTAGTGGCAACGATTATGGCACATACTGTTGATTGCTTGAGACAGGATAAGAGAGAAAATGCAAAGCTGGCTATGCAGTATCTTACGAAGCGGCAGGCTTATGAGCAGCTAACTGAGGAAGAAAAAAAGAAAGCAAATCAAAGTTATGAAGAGCTGCGCAAAGAAAAAACATTTGTCCAGTGTGTTTTAGAGGCAAAAGTAATACCGGATGATGTCCCGTTTGAAGTACAGGAAACAAATGCAAGGAAAAACAACATGGCATCCGTGATGAATATGTTTACGAACCTTGCTGGAGAGACAGCAGGTAAAAATAAAACGAAGTTGGATGAATATTTTGATTTGAGAGGCAGATTTGATCGTGCAAGAGCTGTATATAGCAGTATTAACGTATCGGGAGATAAAACAAAGGGCAGTATTTTCAGTCAGATGTTGACAAAGCTGAGTCAATATACGTTTGGTGGTATGGAGCAGCTGACGCGAGAAAGCACCTTTTCACCAGAAGAACTTGGCTTTGGAAAAAAGCCGATTGCCCTTTTCTTGCAAGTGCCTTTTTATGATCGCTCAAAGGATGCGATTGCAATATCAATGATTGACCAGCTGTATCAGGCAAATGCAAGAGCGTGTGTGCAAAGTCCATCTGGTAAATGTGCCAGACGAATTATTTTCCATTTGGATGAGGTAGCGCAGTTCCCACCAATTGAACATTTAGATTCAAAGCTTTCTATCTGCTTAGGTTTGAATATGGTGTTTAATCTGATTATTCAGACGGATGCGCAGCTGACGCTGAAATATGGTGATGCAGCAAAGACCATTAAAGGAAACTGCGGAAATCAGATTTTTTTGCAGACTAGCGAAGAGGAAACAGCCAAAATGTTTTCCTCATTGTTAGGGTCAAAAACAATCACGAATGTGAATCGAGTAGGAACAAGATTTGCACTCAACAAGAGTTATACAGAAACCGTAGAAGAACGTCCATTACTGAATCCGCGTGAGTTAATGGATTTGGAGGAAGGCGAGAATGTCGTGTTACGAACGATGTATCGTCGTGATTTAGAAGGAAATCCGGTGAAACCTCATCCGATCTTCAACTCTCGAAAAGAAGGTCGTGCATTTTTATACCGTTACCAGTATTTGCAGGATTACTTTCCGGATGCAGATACCGTATCGGAAGAGTCGCTACATTTGCCAACTCTGAAAGCAGTACGGGCAGATGAGATGATGTACAACTATGATATCAGTTTTGAAGCAGCACAATATGCCCAGCTGCCAAAACAGATTAAAGAAATTACGAAAGAGATCGAGCAGATGGAGAGATGCGGAGCACCGGAAGATGAGCTTGATGCAGAATACGAGATGCGCCAGCAGATGGAAGAAAAACTGCAGGAATTAGCAGAAAAACAGTGGTATCAGTGGGATACAAAAATAATGCTTTCTTCAATGGAAAAAGTATCATCCACAACCAGCGAAAAGCAGTTTGCAGATTTTTGCAGACAGTTGGGAGAACGAGATATCGAATTTGGACAGCTGCTTATCCGTGAAAGTACAGCCGGAGAGCTTTTGCTTCAGGCAGTGGTTAGCGAATCCATTTCATTGAAGGATAAATGCGATTTATTATCTTGGTTAACGGAAAAGTTGAAAGTAGGATAAAAAAGCGTGTCCGATTCGGACACGGGAAAGGAGAAAAAAGAACGCATGGATTATAAGGATATCCTATATAACTATGCCGAGTATTTTGAGCAGAGTGATGTGGCATCCAATGTAATTCGATGGATTGGATGGGAAATTATAAAATTATTACACGGTATTTGTGATTTGTGTCAGGGTTTGTGGGAAGCAGTATTCCAGGCACTTGATTTTACACAGGTGTTTGCTACAAAGGTTGGCGAGTTTTACCCAATTTGGTACAGCCTTTTTGTTGTAACGATTTTGGCAGCAGGAACCATCTTTTTGTTCTCGGAGCATAGACCACCTCTTTTAAAAAATTTGATCATTACCATGGCAGTTGTGATGCTGCTTCCGGGTGGAGTGCGTCTTGGCGCACAGTTACTCCAAATCGAGCAGACAGCTTTTATGGCAGATGGAAACAGTGTTGCTGATACAACGGTTATTAGTAATGTTACGGATCTGCTGTATCAGAAAAACAATGACTGGAGTTTTGAGTCACCGAATTGTTTTTCGGGTGCGACCATTAAGTACATTGATCCCAACGAGCAAGTGGAGAAGAAAACGGCTACCGTTTTTAAGTATTACATGGTAGTAGATGAGGCGAGTGGGGAGGTCACTTATAAAAAGATTGGAAAAGGTTTTTTTGGACTTTTGACGCCACTGTACTATCGGTATTCCATTCACTTCATGGCGATTATCGGAGAGTTAATTGTCAACTCGTTGGTACTGATTTTTGCATCTTATCGCTTGTTCAGGCTTATCTGGGATATGATCTATGGAGAAATTTTGGCATACATACTATCCGGTGATGTGGTATCCGGTGAGAAAACAAAACAGGTTTTGCAATACCTGTTGAATCTATTTTGGAGTATTTCGATCATGATCTGGGGATTTGCCATTTGGCGAGAATTTGAAATCTGGGTAGCGAGTCAATACAGCAATAACTTCACTCGCATTTTGCTAATAGCTTTTGCTGGAATAGCAATGATTGATGGACCGGATATCGTAGAGCGTGTATGTGGCATTGATGTCGGAATGAAGGATGGCATGATGAAAACCATGGGGGCAATGCATCTGATGCAGTCTGGACTTGGTGCAGCAAAGAAGGGAGGAGAATTAGCAAAAACTGCTGCAGGTGCAGCAAAAAAGGCAGGAAGCAGTATGCTGAATCCGGGTGGAAAAGCACAGCAGAACAGAATGCAGGCAGCAACAGGAAAAGGAGCGAATGCACAGCAGCCACCGGGAGGTGTTGAGAATCCGGGAGGTTCAGCAGCCACCGCTGGAAGGAAAGAACCGCCGGGAGGTGCGCAGCAGGCAGAACAAAGCAGACAAGCGCAGGGAAGTGGATCAACTTCACAAGCTTCTGGTGATAGCAGTACACAAACAAATGCTCAGGAAAGCAGAACATCAAATGCAGCAAATACAGATGGTTTTGCAAACAATTCTGCAAGTAATTCTGGTGGAGCTACTACGTCAGATGGACAGACAGGAAATACTGAGTCACCCGCAAATTCAGCTTCAGGTGGAAGTGCAGCAATGCCGGGAAGTATTTTAAGTGGACAGACAGGTATGCAAGCACAAGCACAGAAAAACGGACAAAGCAGTTCAGCTGAAAATGCTAAGAAGCCAGAACAAAAAGAAGATTCGTCTGGGCGAACCGGAAAAGAACCACCGGGACAGGCTGGTACACGCCCTGACAGTGCAGGTACCGCATCAAAGACAGGCACGCAGACAAAGAGTGAAGCAGGAAATATATCACAAGCTGATATGCAGAATCAAAAACAAAAGAATGGAGAAGCCGCAAAAACAAAACAGGTTGGAACGGAACCGCCGGGAGGAGCTTCAAAAACACAGGCAAATGGGCAGACAGATAGTTCAACTGCTGGACAGGGCAGTTCAAGTGGCTTTACTGGAGAAAATAATGAGCCAACTATTCAGTCGGAAAGTATGGCAGATGTATCAAGTGGAAATGCAGAACCGGAAGGCGGAGTAAGTTCAGCAAGTGAGCTGGCAGAAAGCGGTAATTCAGAGCCGACAGAAGCGAGAAGTGGCGCGATGTATGGACAAGGAAATGATTCAGAGTCTGGTGCAGGGGTTGGAGTAAGTTCAATGGTTGCTAACGCAAGACAGAAAGAAGCAGAACCGATGAGTAACGCATCCGAGCGTGTCCAAATCGGACACACCGCATCTGCAAATGCTGTACCACAAAGTCCAAAGAAGCGTAATCGTAATGTAAGTCAACAGTCGACAGCTCCATCTCACAGTCACACACAGACAAGAAAAAGTGCAAACAGCCAGACGAAACGGGCAACACAAAAAACAACAGATTCAAAACCAAGTTCATCCGAGCGTGTCCGAATCGGACACGGAATCGAACCGCCAACAAAAACTGAAAAAACAGATAACAAATGAGAAAGGGGTAAAGCACAATTATGGGATATCATGTTACAAAAGACCTAAAGGCAGAGATTAAGGTGGGTGGTAGTCTGTTTCTGAAGGACTTAATGGGGTTGATTTTGTTTCCGGCAGCAATGTACTTTCTGACATCGGCAATGGTGGCAGATGGCTTACGAATTATATATTTGCTTTATAACATTATCATTGCATTAGCTTTGCTCCAGCGACCGAAAAGCAATCCGGGGAAACAGATCTGGCAGATTCTGCTTTTAATGTTGACAGAGGATGAGCAAACGTATCATATGATTCACCCAGATTGGCAAAATAGTACGGACAGAGAGGAGATGCCATGAGATGAGTAAGTCAAAGAAAGCAATGGCGAACATGATTGATTTGTTTGAAATCCAGAAATATGATACAAAAAATTCATGCTTTGGTTTGAAAGGTGGCAGATGCCTTGATCTGGTGCGAGTAATCTGTACAGATTTTCAATCAATCAGAGAAATGGATCTGGAATATGAAAATCTGAAAATGGAGCAATTCTACAGTCGGTATCCGTCAGATCTGAAACTAGTGTGTGTCAATATGCCGGAACGGTGTACAGAGCAGCTTGGTTTCATATCTCACAAGTTGGAGAACTGCCAGCATGAGTGGAGCAGATCAGCATTAAAGGCACGAAAAATGGAACTGGAATGGCTGGAAAAGAACAGGCAGCGAAAAGAATACTACCTGTTTTTGTATGCTGATTCCGTAGAACAGCTGGCAGATGCAAGAGGCGGAGCCGTTGCCCGTTTGGAAGATGCACGTCTGGTTATGACAATTTCCAGTCAGGAAAAAATAGAAGTACTAACTAAGATGATGAATCCAGAGCAGACTTTTTTCAACAGAGTGCAGATTGGAAATAGAAAGGATGTAGAACGAATCGGGTATGATTACCGTCTGTTAGCAGCAATTCAGCCGGCAGGCGGAATCCGCTTTCATCCAGCATATATTCGCACCGGAAGCAACTATGGAGCAATTCTAACTATATATGATTGGAAAAGTGAGTTGGACAGCCATTGGCTGTCCCCACTTGTCAATCAGAATAACCTGATTGTGTCAGCAGACTTCGGGGCTGCGGACGCAAGAGAAGTGAAGAGACTAATTGACCGTTCTTTCACGGAGCAGAAAATCCGCCTTCAAACAGAGAATAAGGACGGAGAGCAGATGGATGCAGGCAGGCGATATCAGGAGTTAAAAGAGCTTCGTGATGCCGTGGCGAATCAGGGCGAGACGTTACGTTTTGTGACAATCCGTTTATATGTTTCTGCCAAACGCTTAGAGGAATTGGAAGAACGAATAACAAAGATTCAAAGTGCCGTGGAAACAGCAGAATACCATTGTACGGTACTGCTGCATGAGCAAAAGCAGGAATGGCAGGCTTTGTTACTGCCATATAAAAGGCAGCAGAAATTGTCAAATGCACGAGACGGTCAGATTCTTCCCGGCAGTGCAATCAGTGACGGGAATCCATTTAACTTCTCCTACCTTTCTGATCCGTACAGTTGCTATATGGGATCAACTCCTACAATGGGAAGCTTTAATTTCAATCTGTTTACAAAGACGAAAAAGCGATTATCCTACAATGCACTGGTCTATGGTGCTATGGGAAGTGGAAAATCTACGCTTTTAAAGAAGCTGATTGAGGTGCAGGCTTTGTTTGGCGATTACGTTCGCATACTGGATCCGTCCGGCGAGTATCAGCCATTGGTGGAAGCACTTGGCGGAAAATATCTGTCCCTTGATGGGCGAGATGGTATTTTGAATGAGTTTGAAATTCAGAAAACGGATGAAAACGAGGGAACCTGCTGGGTACAGCATGTATCTAAATTAACTGCCATTTACCGTCTGCGACGGCAAAATCAATGCGGACAAAATGAGTTGAATACATACAGTAAGTTGCTGCTCGATTTTTATATCAGTTTTGGTATTATTCCAAAGGATGGAAAGATCACGCAGCAGACTCCTGTTTGCGGCTTGCCGTCAGAATATTATCCTACCATGTCCGATTTCCTGACTTATCTAAACAAACGCATTCAAGAGTACGAACCATCAGCGGATGCCGAGCATGGAGAGTTGGGAAAGAAGTTTCTCCTGCAGGCGGATGAGGTACGCAGCACTTACGAAAATCTGGTGCGAAACTACGGAAGCCTGTTGGATGGGCATACGAGCATTCAAAATATCAGTCAGACACAAATACTATGCTTCAATGTCTATACAGTATTAAAACTGGAACCAGCAATTTGTTCCGGCATTTTATATAATGCACTGATGATGTACTGGGATCATTGCGTAAGAGTAGGAAGCCGAATGAAGGCATTATACGAAAATCGAGAGATTGCCGAGCGTGACATTATTCACAGTATGGTCATTGTGGATGAGTCACATCATATTCTAAATGCGCAGTTTGTGGACTGTGTGCGCCAGATGACGGTCATGGCACGAGAAATGCGAAAGTATTTTTCTGGCATTGTCTTTGCTACACAGTTGATTACGGACAATCTCAAAGGTGATAATGCATCGACAGAAGAAAAGGCAGTACAAGATTTATTCGATCTGGCAACATACCGTTTTATCGGAAAGCAGACAGCAACTTGTATTCCTGTGTTAGAGAGCAAATTCCCTGGCATGTATACGGAAACGGAGTTATATCGGATTCCTTCGCTGGATATGGGGGCCTTTATGGTTACGGCTGGAGATCAAAACTTGGAAGTAAAGTTTTTTATCACAGAGGCGGAAGATCGTCTGTTTGCCGGAGGACGGTAAATGGATCACAAAAAAGCATTGTTGAAGATTCTGAAATGGGCAGGATCTTTTTTAATTTCTACGTTGTTTTCAGCACCAATTATTATCGTACTGTTAATCGGCGGTATGGTAATGGCTTTATTTGGAAAATCTTCGAAGTCATCTAGTGAAGTAACCTTTACAGACACGGTTTCGGTTAGCGCGACCGCAGCATTTATCTGTGAGTATTTTTCAGAGGCAGGATATACCGACATCCAGATTGCAGCAATTTTGGGAAATCTGGAGTGGGAATCTAGGCTGGATTACAATTCATATACGCAACTGAAAAAAGGTGGAACGGCAATGGGAATCGCCCAGTGGACAACCTATAGCGGAACAAATAGTCTGGAATTGTTCGCAGACTCAAAGGGCATGGAATGGAATGACTTGGAGCTGCAATGCATGGCGATAGATGCCACTCTGCACGGTCAAAATCCCTATTCCGGCTGGTATGATACCAGAATGGGAACGTATTATGGAGTCACGAAGGCAGACTTTTGGGAAGGCGATCTTTATGATGCAACAATGTCTTTTTTTTGCTGCTTTGAAGACCCAGAGGAATATCCGGCTGGCTGTAATAATCATGGATATTCTTCGGGGGCTGGTTGTTTGTCGGTATCATTTGATTGTGGTAACGGGCATGGCCGATATCCATACGCTCAAAAATATCTTGAGAATATGGAAAGTGGTGATTTGAGTGGTGATCGTGATGAAGAGGAACGCGAATCGGATGCGGATGAAGAAGTTGTATCTGAGGAACCAGTTGGCGGTATGGAGATTCCACTATATTTGCAGGGAAACTATGCATCAGTAGCATGGGGAGACACAAACTTGGCAAAGTCAGGATGCGGTCCGACTTGCTTAGCAATGGTAATGTCGTATCTTACTGGAGAGACGGTTACTCCCCCAGATATGATTGCATGGAGCGGTACTGCATATTTGACGCCAACGGGAAGTTCATGGGAATTTTTTCCAGCAGCAGCGGCACACTACGGAGTAGGGTATCGCAGAGTAAAAGATCGGGCAAGTGTAGTAGAAGCATTGGAGAATGGCTATCCGATCATTGCCAGAGAACAGCCTGGCAGTTTCTTTTCACCTGTCGGGCATTTTATTGTTTTACGCGGTGTAACGGATGATGGGTTATTTTTGGTTAATGACCCAGCCGGAAAGTATCCGGTCAATCGGGAATTTACATGGGATGAAATTGAACGAACAGAAAATTTCTATATGATCTTCGGGGAGTAGCCGAAGGGAAAGGAGTCATTATGGAGGGCGAACAGAAGCGTGTGTTTCTTGTGCTGGCGGATGATGAGATAGCCGGGATCCGCCCACCAAAAGGAGTGTATTTTACAAAATTTCTTTCAACAGCGCAGGAATTATGGATTTCAGAAAAAATGATGAAGCAGAAAAATCCATATGTGCTGACAGCAAGAAGCTTGCTGATCCCTGTTTTTGAATGTCGAATGGAGAAGGGAGTACCAACGATTCGACCCAAACGGGAGCGGACGAAGGAGAATGCATATGAGCTTTGAGGCTATACAGACTAAGTTACAGATGTGTCCGAATCGGACACAGAAGCAGAGCAGCTGTCGATTTTGCATCTACAGCAGACATTGCATGGAGAGAGACAGAAAATACCCGTGCAGCCGGTTTCAAAGAAAGTAGAACGTATCGTGCGACTGGAACATGCAGGAAAAAAGAAGTCTTATTTGACGGCTGCGGTTGGGGCAGTGATTGGCTATCTGATATTTTTTTCTTCATCGTTCTGGTATCCGACACAAAAAGCTGCATCAGACTATACACCGATTGGACAACTGCAGGAGATTGGAAAAACGGGAAGCAGTGTCACCGTTATCTATTGGGCATATGCACAAAAACAAAATGCTATGTCTGTTGAATTGGATATGAGTGCTGTAAAAGGAGATGTATCATTTGCGGCAGTTGATAAAGAAAGACGAGACATTCCTGTTACAGTGGAGTTTTCACAGTCAGGTACGTATATATTGAAACTGGATTCCGTACAGCAGGACTTTCAAGCAGTTTCTCTGCGTGTAACCGTGCAGGATAAAACCATTCGTTTATACACAAATGAGGGACAGGTTGATCATGTGGATGAATTAACATTTTATTCCGATCTGGATGGTTATTATCAGGCACGAATTAAGCGAAACATTTTGGAATTGGAGCAGGAAATTCAGCAAGTCAAAGATTCCATTCAACAATGGGATGAAGAGATTTCATCCTATAAAGAGCAGATTGCGCAGACAAAAGCACGTCTTCCATATTTGTCTCAAAAGCAGCGAACAGATGCACAAAATTCGATAACGGCATGGGAAAAGCAGATCGAAGATTGTCAAGGACAGCAGAAAGAAGCGAACGAACAGATCAGTCAGCTGACAGATGAAATTAACGCTCAGAAAAATATGATTTCCGAAGAAGGCGTGTCTGAATTGGATAAAAAATGTAACGAGGAAGAAATGAAGCAAAACGTGTCCGAATCGGACACACAGAAAGAATGGGAGGAACACAGATGAAGTGTGTATTTGTAGGTGATTTGGAGGACGATGCCGGATTTGTGGCGGAAGTTCTTCAGGAAAAAGGAATTGAATTGATTGAGGCAGGAGTATATGGGCAGATTGAACCAACAATCAATCCAGTAATTGAAGCACAGGCAGATATTGTTGTATATGATTTGCTGGCATTAGAGGATCAGCCGGAGGAATTGGTGGAAATCATTAACCGTATTCAGCAATCGCGAAATAATGGGAAGATTATATTTCTTGCTGCCGGAAAAGGAAGTAACACACCGATAATTGAGAAGCTGATACAGGCAGGCTATGTGAATTTTGTGTTGGAGTCAACCTATGGAGCGAAGAAAACAATGTTTGCCAGATGCCTTACAAACTATTATGAAAGTAATGCTGATCAGTTAAACCGGGAATTGAAAAAAACAGAATTACCACATGAACTTCATTTTATTGCATTTGCCGGAGCACAGGAACGAGTTGGAACAACAACGCAGGCATTGCAATACGCGGGATATCTGGCAGATTGTGGAGAGAAGGTTTGCTATGTCGAGGAAACATCAGACGGGTTGCCACACAGTTTATTAGAACTCTATCAATATGCAGTGGAGACAGGAGATTGTATTACATACGCAGGTATCCCGATGTATGAAAAGAAGACAATGCAGGAATTGTTAAAAATGGACTACGAGTATTTTGTGTTGGATATGGGAAGTATCAATCGGGAGCAATTTTTATCAACGTTGTTTTTCGATAGCAGGATAAAGCGAGTGATTGTTGCCGGAGCAAAGCCACAAGAATGGTCATACACAAAAAAAGTTCGGGCAAATGCATTATGTGGAGATGCTGCCTATATAATATCCTTTGCATCGGAGGTTGATGTGCCGGGAATTTGCAGCAGCTTTTCAGCAAAACCATTATTTGCTGCATGGGTACCTGATATGTTTGCACGAAATCAGAGTGATCTGGCAGACGGATACAGCCAACTGTTTCCAAAAGAGGAAAAGAAAAAACAGTGCAAAAAGAGTGTGTCCGAATCGGACACAGAAAAGGAACGCCGCAAACAGAAAAAGAGGCGAAAGTTACCTAATAGGAGATCGGTATGATAACGCAGTATTCCCATCAGCAGGTGACACTGACAGATCGGGAAAAGGAGTATGCATGGTTTAACTATGCGGCAGAGATCATTAAGGCAGGATGCCTAGATCAGAGCATGAGCGGCTATCAGGTAACAGGAACCGGGAGTGATGGAAAACCAGTAACAGTCGAATTGACAAAAGAGGAACTGTTTCAAATCTTTGCCGAAGTAACAACGAAGCTTGGAAAAAAATTCTTAAGAGAGCGTCTGCAAGAACAGGAAGATCAAATTCAACTGTCGGAACAGTCCCAGCAGGATATGGTTCCTGATCCATTGGAACGAAAAGACTTTCAAATCCATATTATTCGGCATGAGCTAAAAACACGAAAAGCGGATGTTGATATTACATGGGGAAACAATCTAAAGGTCGAAGGACTTAGCATCAATAGCAGAAACAGAGGCGGAGTTCGTATTGTACTTCCTACACTTTTTGGAGCAGATAAGCAGCGCACTGAGTTGATCAGCGTTGGAGAACAGCTTCAAAAGGCAATTCTGGAAGCATATTACAAAATGTCGGAAGCTCAAAAAGAGTGTACGACTGTGTACGTTGCAGAAAAAACTGGAATTTCTGTACATACGGTATCGGTGCAGGAGGGAAAGGTAATCGGATATGCCGATCTGAAAATAGGGCAGGAGCTGCAGATTCAGAAAGCACGTATCTGGAACAGCGGAGGAAAACATGCCGTTATGTATCCATCCGAAGCGGTAGGAAGTGGTGAAAACCGCAAATGGCATAATCTGGCATACGAACTGCCAGATTGTCGTTTGCATGAAAGAATTTTGCGGCAGTTTGAGAGCGATCAAAGAATGCAGCATTCGATATCGCAGGCTCGTTCATCTTCCAGGCATCATTATGAACGGGCAAAACCAGAACCGGAAGAGGACGAAGAACTGGAGCGTTAAAGGTAAGAAAAGATGTGTCCGAATCGGACACGGAAGGGAGTTATGTGGAAAAGCAGAAAAACAGAAAACAAATTCTAGTAATTCTGATTGTATCATGGATTTTGACGATAGTTTTTGCATTGCTGTATATGCAGCAATTACAAAAAGAAAAGCAAAGAGTGGAAACAGATCAATTTGATGCTTCGGAGATGGAAGCATTGCAAGCAGATTATGCGGATGCCGTTTCACGGGCAGATCAGCTGACGGAAAAAGAAGCAGAACGGCAGCAGGTGAATGATACGGTACTATCATTTCTTGACGCCTATTTTCTTTTGCCGAACAGTCGTGAGGCACTTCTTTCCGGTTGTGAGAATTATATATCCGAAGAGGCAAAGCAAATACTTGAAGTCTTGGCGAAAAACAGAGAGTATAACCAGAAGAAACGAGAACTGTTTTACTATCGGGAAGATTGTACAGAACACTCAGAAGAAGATGGTATTTATGAAGCGTTTGCAATTTTTACCATTCGGGAAACAGCCAATGGAGAAGCCAGTGACCAAAGTTATATGTTGGTATTGACTGTTGAAGTGGATGAGTCGAGTGCAGTTATCACAGAAATTCAGACGTTGACAAAAATCTATTTTCATGCGGATTGAAGCAGTACGCATGAAAAGTGTGCAAAAATGATTATGTAAGGCGTCAGACAAACATCAGACAAAAACGATAAATCGAAAGAAAGATCAAGAAATCGAGCAAATTTAAGTCAGATAGATGTCAGACAAACAGGGGAAACATGATATCAAGGATTTTGTAGGCTTTGCCTACTATCAGCCGCAGGATGATATCAAAATCCCTTATGCTCTTTTCATCTTCCACACGGAAAACGGGTGGAAGATGAAAACATGCAGTTTTGACCGCGTAGCGGTAAGAAAAAAGCCTCAAAGCGTGTCCGAATCGGACACATGCGGCAAAGAAATGATCGTCAAAGGAGGTGACAAAAACTGAACATTTGTATTCGCGGAATCAGTGAAAGTGTGATTCAGTCATTGGACCATGCAGCTGCAAAGAGAGAATTGAGTCGAGAAGAATATCTTCGGCAATGTTTGAATCGAATTGCGTATGATGATCGGGCATTGGAAAATCGGTATGTGCAGCAGTTGCAAAAACTGGCACAGTGTATGAAGTCACAGCAGGAGCAGCTAACTGAAATTAAGGAGATGATTATTGAATTAGAAGATGCAGTGGTGAATCAGACGATTACACCAACAGAAACTATATGAAAAAATGAAGATGGAAGAAATTTATGGAAAATGAAATCAGAAAAACAATTCGATTATCGAAGGAAGAATATGGTGTTATTGAATCTGTTCGAGAAGAAAAACAACTTCCTGATTTTTCCAAAGCACTGTGTTATCTGCTGAGTGACTATTCACGGCAGCAGATAGAAATTCAAAGCTTACAGCAAAAGAACCAGAAGTTGGAGGAAGAAAATCGAAAGCAGATGACAAGAATCCGATTGGCAAGCAATGGAGCTGATGTCAATACACAGACAGTCATTGAAATTTTGAATACATTGTGCTGGCAGATGCAGATAAAGGATTTTCGTTCAACCGGGCAGATGCTGCATCCGGCAGTAGAAGAGGCTCAGAAATTAGTGAAGGAGCGAATCGCCAATTTCAAGCAAAAGAAAGATTTCAAAGAAAACAAAGAGAACTAAAGCGTGTCCGATTCGGACACGGAAAGGATAGGAGATGGCAGAGACACCGGGATTGGTGGCAGTCACAAAATTTGTTCGTCCGGGGTCTGCGGTATTTGCTTCTTATATTAACTACATGGACAGGGATGAGGCAGTTCATGGTGGTGAAATTCATTCCGATTACAGCGCATATTCAGAAGAATATATGGGAAATCAGGAAAAGACAACGGGACTGTTCAGCATGGATTATGACAGATTAACATCGGATACAGCACAAGTTTATAAAAACCAGTTCCAGAAAGCACAGGAGAACGGATCACTGTTGTGGCAGACCGTCATAAGTTTTGATAATAAGTGGCTGGAGGAACTGGGTATTTATAATTCAACAACGCAGGCATTGGATGAAGCGCGGATTCAAGGAATGACACGAATTTTCATGAAAACATTGCTGGAAAAAGAGCAGCTTCGTCTGGCATCATGGACAGCGGCAATTCATTACAATACAGATAATATCCATGTTCACATCGCAATTGTAGATCCGGAGGGCGAACGGGAAAAAGTGAAAGATGGAACGTATGCCGGAGAACCAAAGGGAACATGGAATATCCGAACGATTCGATATGCAAAATCGGCAGCGGTTAATGAACTTCTTGAGTTAGATCAAGAGATGAAGCAGTTAAATGAATTGGTGCGCAACTGTATTGTAAAACCGCTTCGGGAACAGGGACAACATGAAGTACTGCTTCAAAATGAATTGGAACAACTGCTTACAAAGTTGGAACAATCGGTGCCGGACATTCACAAGTGGCAATATGGACTTTCAGAAATGAAACCATATCGAAAAGAAATTGATGCGATTACAACCAACTGGCTGCAGCAGGTTCACCCAGAAGAATATCAGAAGATACAGGCTGCATGGGAGTATCTGCAAAAGCAGCAGGAACGAGCTTATGGTACAAATAACCGTAAAAAGGATTACCAGCGAAATCAGGAGGCAGACTTGTATAAGCGCTGTGGCAACGCGGTTCTGCAGGTGTTAAGGGAAACAGAGATGGGAAAGAAAAAGGCTGAATGGCAAAGCCAGACTTCTGGTAAGCGTGTCCGAATCGGACACAGGATTTCAAATATTCACATCCGCAGACTTGGACGGTATTTTGAAGATAACTACCGTCATTACAAAAATCAGGCTGCCTATAATGCAGCACAACGACAGACACAATGGAACAAAGAACAGCAGATACATGAGGAAGAAGAACAGATTCATGAGGCTGTCTGGATGGAACAGGAAACGTAGATATTTACAAGAGGGAGGACATAAAAATATGGACGATATACGGAAACAGTTGTCAAGGCAGGAATTTCATTTGATGACTTATATGTGGATGGAAGAACGACCATTAACTATGAAGGAAATTTGTGCATGGATGGGAAAAGAACAGGAACCAGCCAATTCATCGACAACAGGTGCACAGCTGCGAGAACTGATTCAGAAAAATTTTGTTTGCAAAACCGGGAAAAGAGGACAGAAAGCAGTGTATTCAGCTGTGGTATCAAGAGAGACATATTATAAGTGGGAACTGCGAGAATTTCAGAAACGCTGGAAGTTAAGCGGAATCCTGCGAGTAATATAGATTAAATATGAGTAAAGGAAAGGACAATCGAATGACAGAGAAAATTGTAGTGCAAAAAGGAGAAACACAGGAAAGCAGGAAGCAGCGTTACGCTGCTTACGAAACAGCAGTAGCAGCTGTAAAACAACAGAAAATTAAACAGCAGGAGGAATAATAACATGGAATTAAGCGAATTTAAAGAACGGCTTCAAAGTGGAGATTTGGAATTGATTCGTCCGTATCTTACTTTTGAAATGATGGCGAATGATTCTCCAAAACGAAATGCTTATGGAGATTGTCCACATATCGAGATTAAGGATATGTGTGCAATACCGATTGCATATGCTGCACTGGATCATCGTGGCAATCAACTGGTCAAGGTTCCGTTCACGCGAGAAATGTGTAGTCGGTTTGGCATTGGAGATGTTGAACTGATTCAACTGGTGCAGGATGAGGTTGCAAAAAAAGCGTTGCCTGTTTGTGGATTAAATGGGTTTATGGCAGGAAGTGTGGATTCAAAACAGATTGAAGAATTGTATATTGCAACAACAAAAGATCTTTGGTATGGTGCGAGTGTGATTTGTACTTATGATTTTTTTAAGAAAGCAGCAGGAAAAAAGGAAGGAAATTATTACGTGCTTCCATCTTCTGTTCATGAAGTATTGCTTGTAAAAGAAGATCATGAGGTTCAACCGAAAGATTTTCGACAGATGGTTAATGAAGTTAATTGTATGGCTGTGGAAGAAGCGGAACGTTTGACAAATAATGCATATCATTATGATGTAAAACGAAATTTGCTGGAAACCGTAGACGAATACCAGACAAGACTGGAAAAAGAAAAGGTAACAAAAAGAGAACAACATTATCGTTCCGGAAAAAGAAAACAGCCTGAGCATGAAGAACCGGAAGAAGAGGAAGAACTGGAACGATAAGAAAAACAGGGCGTGTCCGAATCGGACACGCTCTCTCACAAGCAAAGAAAGGAATCATGTATGGAGAAAAAAACAGAATCAACATATAATGCTGACATTCGTGCAGAGCAAAAGTATCGCTATGGTGATCAGGGTAACGATATTGATGCTGATGAGTTGGAAACGGAATCAGATCCAGTGACAGAGGACATGTGATATGGGAAAAGCATATGACAAGGTAATGGAAAGCCGAAAGGAACTGACAAAGCAACTGTTGGCAGAGATGGAACACGGAAAATTGGTATGGGTACAAGGATGGGACAACACAGGAAAACGTCCATATAATCCGGTAACGGATGCCGTATATAAAGGTGGTAATCGTTTTCGCCTAATGCTTGCCTCATATTTTCAACACTACTCAGATAACAGATGGGTAACATTTGCCCAGGCAAAGGAAAAAGGCTGGACGGTTAAAAAAGGGGAAAAAGGAATGCTCTGTGAGAAATGGATTTTTGAAGAGAAGAAAATTATCACAGATCCGATTACGGGTGAGAAAGAAACAGTTTATGAAGAATTAGAACACCCAAAGGTTAATTACTTTATACTGTTTAATGCAGCACAGATCGAAGGAATGCCGGAATTGGAAAAGAAAGCACCACTTCTCAGAGATGAGCAATTAAAATTGGCAGATCAGTTTGTCTGCTCATCAATATGTCCGGTCATTGAAAATGCGCATGAAACACAGGCATACTATAGTCCTGTATATGATGAGGTGCATCTTCCGGAAAGAGATTCTTTTAGTTCGGCAACCGAATTTTTAGCAACTGCAATTCACGAGATGGGACATAGTACCGGGCATCCTTCAAGACTAAATCGTGATCAGAAAAACATTTTTGGAAGCAAAGGCTATGCAAAAGAAGAATTGGTGGCAGAATTATCTTCCGTATTTGTGCAGGCAGATCTCGGAATTAACATCGGGGCAAAGCAGTTTTCAAATCATGCTGCATATCTTCAAAGCTGGATGGACGCTTTGAAGGAAAATCCGAATATATTATTTCAGGCAAGTGCTGATGCGGCAAAAGCATCTGATTTTCTTTTAGAGCAGTATCAACACAGCCTGTTAATGGAACAGAAGAAGGAAAAAAAAGAGGAAACTTTACCCAGAATGAAAGACAGGGTAGATGAGAATGAATTGAAAGATAAAATAAGCATATCAGCAAAAATAATAAGGAAAGATGTCGAAGTCAGAGAAAAAGCCTCCAAATCAGTTGGATGGCGACGTTTTAAACAGCGGGAAAAGGAAATAGAACCAGAGGAAGAATTAGAATTGTGATTAGTCATAAAGCGTGTCCAATTCGGACACACTGATGCAAAAAAGGGAAAAAATTGTTGCAGCAGAATGAAAAAAGCCTGAGAAAAGCCTCTTGACAAGCTGTGCATTATAGTGTACAGTTGAAACGAAGGAGAAAACAGGCGGAAGGAGGAATATGAACAAGGAAAAATTGGAAGAATGCAGCAAATTGTTAGAAGACAGTATGTCAGTTCTCCAAAAAGATACTGAGTTGTGGAAACAGTTTTTGCAATTTGCGACACAGTTTACATATTACCGTTTTCGAGATCAACTGCTAATTTATGCGCAGAATCAGCAGGCAACCGCCTGTGCTACTTTTGCGCAGTGGAAGAGAATTGGACGCTATGTCAGAAGCGGAGAGCATAGTATTGTGCTATTGGATGAGACGGGACTCAAGCCAAAACTTCGGCATGTGTTTGATGTTATGTCAACAGGTCCCGAAAAGGAATTTGCCTACCGACCAAAGCCAATATTATCAGAAGAAAGAGAAGAATTTGCAAAGCAGTTGAGTGCGGTGTATGCAAAAGAAAATTCGTCTTATTTTACAGATGCACAGCAGTGGGAGGGAGATCTGGAACATACCTTATCGCAGATTGCACTGTATATGACACAGCAGTATTATGGAGTGTCTTTGGAGCAGGCTGCAGAGCATTCAGAGAATGGAGAAATCCCAACTTACTATGTGGCAACCGCGACAAGTGCCATGTATTTATTACTTAGTAAGTACGGATTTGAAAAAGAAGCAAACCAGTTGGATTTTTCTTGTATGGAGCAGTTAGATGAGAAACAGTTTGAAAATGTCGGAACGGCAGCGTCTGCAATTTTAAGCAGGACTGCCAGAATGATTCGGCAGATCCATCCACAGATTCAAAGAGAGACACAGACAGAAAAGCAACCGGAAAGGAGTCATGAAAATGAAGAAAGAATTGACAATAGAGGATATTCGCAAGAGAATCACATATCATCAGGAGGGGAACTTTATGGTACCGGACATTGGACTGCCGGAGGAAGAGGAGGACGAACCGGAACTGAGAAAGTACGGAATGATGAGAAAGAAGTATCTGGAGGAGAACAATCTGTTGCTGTACGAGAGCATGGCGATGCACGGAACACTGTTTCCAGAGATGAGGAAGGTGGACGAAGCAGCAGACCGGATCCGGGAACAGATGCTTCCGAAGCTGGCAAAGGAAGCAGGAGCGACAGCGGAATTGAAGCGAATGAATCAGCTGGAGTGGGTGCACAGGATGGAAGCCTGCAATCATCAGGTAGAGGAAGTGATTCTGGCGGAACTGGTGTACAGCTGACATTATCCGATTATTTGGAACTGCGACCGACAGATCGCGAGAGCGTGTCCGAATCGGACACACCGAAAATAATTGAACAAGAAAAATTATATGATATTTCAGAGAAAGCAGGTTCAGAAACAGAAGAGGAACAGGAAGCAGGCGGAGAGAGTCCGACTGCTTCTTTTATGCCCAAAAACGAGATACCGGAATCAGAAGTGGTAAGAGTACTTCAGTCCGGTTCCGGTATTGAAAATGGGAAGATTCGAATTGCAGCTCTTTTTTTAAGTGAATCAGATGGCAAAAAACGTGTAGATTTTTTAAAAGAGGAATACGGAATCGGAGGACGTACCCACTATTTTGAGGACGGGACGCATGGTTGGGTAGACTGGGATGCAAAAGGAATTTTGATTTCCAAATCTTATTCATCAGATGCAGCCAGATTACGTTTGCCATGGATACAAGTGGAAAAAAGACTGGGTGAATTGATTCGCTATGACCAATATCTTAAACCAGATGAAAAAGAAGAACTCTCTAAGATTGAGAATAAATATGGGACACTTCCACTTCCAATGGTGAGATTTGAATATCCTTATGAGGACAGAACACAGGAGCCAACAGAAAGTGAAACACAAAATTTTGGCTTGGCGGATGATTTTCTTACGGTAAGGGAAACAGAAGATGGATATGTTGTATGGGATAGTATGCAGGAAGGTATACATACGGAACCGGACGGAACTATAGGCGGTCCATATGCTGATAAGGCGCAGGCTCAGTTGCATAAATATGAGTTTGAAAAAAAAATTCTGGAGAGATCAGAACAGGATAAAAGTCATGTGCTTTCAGAACAGAAGGAAACGCAGGCTGCACCAGAAAAAGAAGGTGTGTCCGAATCGGACACGCAAAAAGCAGACGGACAGGAAGAAACAGAGACAGGCATATCCGACAGCTTAATCAAGCCGGATCAGTCCATCCAATCAAAGCCTGTTCCGGCACAAAACTTCCATATCACAGATGATCACATTGGAGAAGGTGGAGCAAAACAGAAGTTTCGAGCCAATATGGATGCTGTTAACACATTGCATAAAATTGAAATTGAGAATCGAAACGCAACTGCGCAAGAACAGGAAATATTATCAAAATATGTCGGATGGGGTGGCTTGGCAGATGCATTTGATGAGAAGAAGGATGCATGGGCAAGCGAATATAGTGAGCTAAAAGAGGTTTTGACAGAAGAGGAATATACAGCTGCTCGTGAAAGTACACTAAATGCACACTATACCAGTCCTGTAATTATTCGCGGCATTTACAATGCATTGGAGCAATTTGGATTTCAAGGCGGAAGCATTTTGGAACCATCAATGGGTATCGGAAACTTTTTTGGGATGCTGCCAGATTCTATGAAAAATAGCAGACTGTATGGTGTAGAGTTGGATTCCGTAAGTGGACGTATCGCAAAGAAACTATATCCAAATGCACAAATTACGGTAGCTGGCTTTGAAACAACAAATCAGCATGATTTCTATGATTTGGCGATTGGCAACGTGCCATTCGGAAACTATAAAGTAAATGACCGCGGCTATAACAGGCTGGGCTTTTCAATTCACAATTATTTCTTTGCAAAAGCACTAGATCAGATACGTCCGGGCGGCATCATGGCATTTGTGACGAGTCATTACACGATGGATTCCAAAAATCCGGCAGCGAGAAGATATCTTTCTCAGCGTGCAGAGTTATTGGGGGCGATTCGACTCCCTGATAATGCATTTCGTGCCGCAGGAGCCGAAGTTGTATCCGACATTTTGTTTTTGAAAAAACGTGACCATATCATGGACATTGATGAGGACTGGGTTCATCTTGATGTTGCAGAGAATGGCTACGCGATGAACAGTTATTTTGTAAGCAACCCGGAAATGATTCTTGGAACATTGGAAGAGCAAACGACTCAGTTTGGTAAGGAATGTACAGTAAAAGCATTTCAGGGCAAGTCATTATCCGAAGTTCTGTCGGAGGCAATTAAAAAAATAAGGGGACATTACGAAGCTGTGATTCCATCCGTGAGCGTGTCCGATTCGGACACGCGCGAAACAGAAGAGATTCTTCCGGCAGATCCGACTGTAACCAACTATTCTTATACACTTGTGAATGGTGAAGTGTATTACAGGGAAAATTCTGTTATGAAAAAAACGGAGCGTTCGCAGACGCAGAAAAGCAGGACAAAAGGGCTGCTTGAAATAAGAAATGCGTTGAATACAGTTATTCAGCTTCAACTGGAAAATGCATCGGACGAAGAGGTGAAAGAAGCACAGAAAAAACTGGAAGTCATATATGATCAATTTACAAAAGATTACGGATTGATCAACTCCAGACAGAATGCGCAGATGTTGGATGGAGATTCATCTTACTTTCTTCTTTGCTCGCTGGAAAACATAGGAGACAAGGGAGAGCTTCTTTCAAAGGCAGATATTTTTACCAAACGTACCATTCGTGCACAGCAGGAGATTACATCTGCAGAGACTCCGACAGATGCGCTTGCGGTTTCCATTGGCGAAAAAGGTCATGTGGATTTGGCGTATATGGCAGATCTTCTTGGAAAATCGGGGACGGAGAATGAGATTGCACAAGCCTTGAGTGGAGTGATCTTTCGAGATCCACAGGAAAAGCATGAGCAGCTTGTATGGAAGACAGCAGACGAGTATCTGTCAGGCAACGTCAGGACAAAACTTCGTGCAGCAAGGATGGCGAAGATTTCAGATCCCACTTATGAAGTAAATGTAAAAGCATTGGAACAGGCGCAGCCCAAAGATCTAACAGCATCAGAGATTGATGTAAGATTGGGAGCAACTTGGATTGATGCAAAATACATTGAAGAATTTATGTACGAAACGTTTCATACGACATATCATCAGCGCAGACAGATTCATGTGTCGTTTGCTACTGTTACCGGAGAATGGCAGATCAGCGGAAAATCAACTATCTATTCGGGGGATGTTGTGGCACATGCGCAGTATGGAACGGCACGGATGAGTGCTTATGAGATCTTGGAGCAGACATTGAATTTGAGAAATGTCACTGTGTATGATCGTGTGGATGATGGAAGTGGAAATGTAAAAAGTGTAGTCAATCCGAAAGAAACCATGTTTGCACAGCAAAAGCAGCAGACAATTAAGGAAGCCTTTCAGAACTGGATATGGAAGGATCCGTTTCGTAGGGAAGAACTGGAAAAAACATACAATGAACGATTTAACAGTCTGCGTCCGGCGGAATTTTCCGGCGAACATATTCATTTTGTAGGGATGAATCCTCTGATTGGATTACGCACCCACCAAAAAAATGCGGTGGCACACATTTTATATGGAGGCAATACGCTTCTGGCACATGAAGTAGGAGCCGGAAAAACCTACACAATGGCGGCAGCAGCAATGGAAAGTAAGAGACTCGGATTGTGCAGAAAAAGTCTGTTTGTAGTACCAAATCATCTGACCCTGCAATGGGCAAATGAATTTTTACATCTGTATCCGGCTGCCAATCTTTTGGTAGCAAGCAAAAAAGATTTTGAAGCTGCCAATCGAAAGAAATTTTGTGCAAGGATAGCGACTGGAGACTATGATGCAATTATCATCGGTCATAGTCAGTTTGAACGTATTCCGGTATCACCTGAACGGCAGGAAAAGATTTTGCAAAGTCAGCTGGAAGAAATTGAAGATGCCATTCAGCAATCGGCATGGCAGCGAGGTCAGGCATTTACAGTAAAGCAGTTGGAAAAAACAAGGAAAACCATAAAACAAAAGTTGGAAAAACTGCGGGCAGAAGAAAGAAAAGATAATGTGGTTACATTCGAGCAGCTTGGTATAGACAGGCTGTTTGTGGACGAGGCACATTGTTACAAAAATTTGTTCCTGTATACAAAAATGCGTAATGTGGCAGGACTGTCGGTATCAGAAGCGCAGAAGTCCTCAGATATGTTTATGAAGTGTCAGTATATGGACGAGCTGACAGGTGGAAAAGGAATAATTTTTGCAACAGGAACACCAGTATCAAATTCAATGACGGAATTGTATACGATGATGCGTTATCTCCAATATGGCACATTAAAGGAGCATGGACTAACCCAGTTTGATGCCTGGGCATCCGTATTTGGGGAGACGGTCACGGCAAGCGAATTAGCACCGGAAGGAACCGGTTATCGTCAGAAAACTCGTTTTGCTAAGTTCTTTAATTTGCCAGAACTGATGAACCTATTCAAGCAGGCTGCGGACATTCAGACCGCAGATCAGTTAAAGCTTCCTGTGCCGGAAGCAGACATTCAGACTGTAGTTGTCCAGCCGTCTGATCTGCAAAAAGAAATGGTTGCCAGTTTATCAGAACGTGCAGCACAAATTCATAACGGAGCCGTTGATCCATCGCAGGGTAATATGCTGAAGGTCACGTCAGATGGACGTAAGATAGGACTTGATCAGCGCCTTATGAATCCCTTACTGCCGGATGACCCAAACAGCAAATTAAATGCCTGTGTTAAAAATGTGCTTCGCATTTGGGAAGAGGGTAAAGAAAACAGACTGACGCAGCTTATCTTTTGCGATAACAGTACACCAAAGGCAGGAGTTTTCAATGTGTACGATGACGTAAAGGAGAAACTTTTGGCAGCAGGCGTTCCAAAGGAAGAAGTGGCGTTTATCCATACGGCGGATACAGAAGTTAAAAAGAAAGAACTGTTTTCTAAGGTGAGAAGTGGTCAGGTGCGGATTCTGTTGGGAAGTACACAAAAGATGGGTGCCGGAACAAACGTGCAGGAACGTCTGATTGCCGTGCATCATCTGGATGTCGGGTGGCGTCCGTCTGATATGACACAGAGAAACGGAAGAATAATTCGTCAGGGAAATATGAATCCAATCGTGCAAGTATATAATTACGTCACAGAAGGCACATTTGATGCCTATCTGTGGCAAACACTGGAAAACAAACAGAAGTTTATTTCGCAGATTATGACGAGCAAATCTCCAGTACGTTCCTGTGAGGACGTTGATGAGCAGGTACTAAGCTATGCGGAAGTAAAGGCATTGTGTGCTGGGGATGATCGCATTAAGGAGAAGATGGATTTGGAGGTGGAAGTAGCAAGGCTGAGAATGTTAAAAGCCGAGCATCAATCTACAAAATATCGACTGGAAGATCAACTGTTAAAGATACTGCCGGAGCAGATTCAGAAAAAGACGGCTGTCATAGAATCGCTGGAAAAAGACCAAAAAACAGCAGAACAGCATCCGGCAATGTCAGAAGAGTCAATTTCAATAGACATTCTTGGAACGACCTATACTGATAGAAAAGAAGCTGCGAAGGCACTGATTGAGACGGGAAAACTTTGCAGCACAACACAGATACTGCAAATTGGTTCTTACCGAGGCTTTGAACTGGAAGGGTGTGTAAATGTAATCACAGCAGAGATTCAGATAGTAGTGAAGGGAGAGCTGGCACACCCAATCAGCTTATCATCAGTTGGTTCAGTGAATCTGATACGGTTGGATAATGTTCTACAGAAGTTACCAGAACAAATAGAGTTGGAAAAAGGAAAGCTGGAGGCTCTGATCCAGCAGCAGGAGGATGCAAAAAAACAGTTGCAAGAACCATTTGGTCAGGAAAACGAATTACGGGAAAAGACAAAACGACTTGAAGAATTGTCTTGCGAGTTGGATGTAGATTCGCATGGAAAACCAGAAGTAGCAAATGCAAATGAAGAATCCAGAGAAAAGCTAAAAAGCCATAATCAAACAAGACAACTGCCACCGAGACAATCGAGATTTTCTCGGTTTCGACAAAAGAAGGAAGAGCCAGAAATAGACGAAGAACTAGAATACGAATAAACATTAAACTGTTTTTAAAGTTAGTATAATTTGGTAGCGTGTCCGAATCGGACACGCTACCCTGATAATAAGAGAAGGGAGTAATTATATAGATGAGAGTACAAAAGCTTAATATGACCTGTGATTTAATTACAGAAGGAAAAATGAAATTAAAACAAGCAGCTCAGTTACCAGCAATCCCATACCGCCTAAAGGGAACGAATATGATCATTTTTGATACAGAAACAACAGGAGTAACTGAAAATGATGAGATCATTCAGTTATCAATTATTGATGGAAAAGGAAAGACTTTAGTCAATGAGTATGTTCATCCATACTGGAAACAAGAATGGATTGCGGCTGCAAGAGTAAACGGGATTACCCCAGAAACAGTAAAAAATGCACTGTATCCGCATGATCTGATTCCAAAGGTAAAAGGAATTTTTGAAGCAGCTGATTTACTGGTTGCATATAATAATACATTTGATCTGGCATTTCTAAAACGCTGGGGAATTTCAACATTAGGGAAAAAACAATATGATGTAATGCTTGCATTTGCGGAAGAATACGGAGAATGGAATGAATATTTTGGCAACTATAAATGGCAGAAATTAAGCAAAGCAGCAGCATACTATGGATATAAGTTCAAAGCACATGACAGCTTGGAGGATGTTCGTGCAACACTGTATGTCTATAACAAAATGCAGGACAAGAATAGGAAGATAATGGAAGAGAAAGAATATTAATGTGAACGTGTCCGAATCGGGCACATTCGCTAAAAAAATATGGCAAATGACATACTTGACTTTATCACGGTATACCGATATACTAATGATGAAGGAAGGTGATTTATTTGGTAATTGATGATTGGATGAAGCAGAAAAATTTATCCAGATATGAGTTATCGAAAAAAAGCGGGATTCCGTATACAACATTGACTGATCTCATACAAAAAAGAACGCGGTTAGAAAAAAGCAGTGCGGAGACTGTATATAAACTTTCAAAAGTGATGGGAATTTCGATGGATGAATTATTCTTGCTATGTATCGAAGAGGAAGCTGTTAATGAATAAAGAATGAAACGAAAATGTGTGTCCGAATCGGACACAAAACAGAGAGGAGTTGTCAACATGGAAAAGCGCTGCAGCTTTGAGCTATTTAAGAGTAATGTATGTCATTGGCTAAAAGAAGAGGGAGATATTGATTTCTTAATAGAAGCATTGGAAGAAGATACTATTCGGAAATACTATAATAAAAAATGGTATCCAGAATGTTTTTATTTGCTGGCAATGGTAGACTATATCAGCAAACAAAATGATATACCAATTTGTACTGATTATGATGACTTGAGACAGCAACGAATGCAGGAACTTATATACCCAGTGGGAATTCTCATTACAGCTAACGTATTGGAAGATGATAAAATAAAGGAAGATGCGGTTAAAAATGCAATTCCTGAGTTCTTAAAATATAATATTGTGGAGAATGAGGTGCGAAATGTCATCTGATGAAAAGAGATTAGGAACTTTTACGAGTGGCAATTTGGATGAGTATTTAAAGGAAGTGGCAAAAGAGTATAGGAAAATGGGTGGAAAATCCATGCCAGCTGAAATTATTTTAATAGGTGGAGCAGCAGTAATTGCGAATTATGGCTTTCGGGAAATGACAACAGATATTGATGCAATTATTCATGCAACATCAGCAATGAAAGATGCAATCAATATTGTTGGAGATCGGCACCATTTGCAAAATGGTTGGTTAAATACGGATTTTTTAAGAACTGCATCTTATTCGCCCAAATTGGAGCAATACTCAACGTATTATCGTACATTTGGCGGAGTTATGAGTGTAAGGACGGTTCAAGCGGAATATTTGATTGCGATGAAACTACGATCAGGCAGATTGTATAAGAATGATCAATCTGATATTGTAGGGATTTTAGAAGAACATGTAAATCGTGGAGAGCCAATTGCAATGGATAGAATTACACAAGCGGTTACAAATCTATATGGAGGCTGGGAACAGATACCAGAATCATCACGATTGTTTCTTCAGAAAATCACGAAAAGCGGAAATTATCAAAAAGAATATGGAGTGGCTCGACAAGAAGAAATCAATAATAAGAAGCGGTTGATTGAATTTGAAGATAAATATCCGGGTGTGACAACTTCGGAGAATGTAGATAAGATCATAAAGAACTTAAAAAAGAAGGATCAGGATAGAAGTAAAACGATTGGTGTGTTGCTTCGTCGAAAGCAGGAGGTAGAACAAGAAGTTGAGGAGGAAGAGGATTTAGAAAGATAGAGAACAATATAGTCGTAGCGTGTCCGAATCGGACACACCATAGCTAACTTTATCAAAGGATACTAATAGATTGATGAAGGATTTGATGAGGTGAAAGGTATTGGATAATAAAAAGGTTCAGACATTAGATGGGGAAATTATGCTGGTGCAAGAAGTACCCTGTCAGGTAAAATTAAATGATCATCAATGGACAGTTGCTTTTTCGTATCATAAAGAGCCAGTATCTTTAAAAGTATGTAAAGAAGATGCTTTGCCAGAGTGTTTCATTCGGACGATTACTCAATGGGCAGTAGAGGAATATCTGGAAGAACGGAGGTTTGAAGAAATATGCCAGTCTATGAATTGATGAGAAAAGACCAACGTGTTACTGTCTTAGCGGTAAATAAAACGGGTGGAATTGAAAAATGTGACTATAAAAATATAAATCAGGAAATAGCACCATTACAGGAACGAATCTGTATTGACTGGATTGAACGTTGGTGGAATAAACGAGCGGTTCCTCTTAATCAGGGAAAAATTAAAGAAATTCTGGAACAGCAGGGAGTATCCTGTCCAGAAGCATATTTAGTAAAAAATCTGGGTTTGAGTTTAACTGATTTCTATTGGATTCGTCCATTTGGATCTGGACTGACATGGAAAATGGTCAGTCTCTATCAGAATGAGTTCCGTGGAAATTTAGAGATTGCAGGCAAAAGAGCGTCTGCATCTAACGGCAGAACATTGACGTATACACCAGATAGTACGTTGCAGGGGGCGCTGGAAAAAAGCTGGATCGTGCTTGATCACGAGCGCTACCTGTTAAAAGGAAACCGTGATGCCTACTCAACAGAAAGCATCAATGAAGTATTTGCTTCGCATTTACATAAGATGCAGGAATGCGATAACTATGCATCTTATGAACTGATGAAGATCAAGGGAGCAAAGTACGATTACGGTTGTTATGTAAAAGCGTTTACCAGTGAGCAAAAGGAACTGGTGTCGGCTTATGCAGTAGTGACATCCGAGAGGCAGCGAAATGATTGCTCAACATATGAGCATTTCATTCAGATCTGCGGAAAGCATGGAATGGATACAGTTCAGCTTCGTCATGACTTGGAATATCAAATCATGACGGATTTTATTCTTTCCAATGTAGACCGACATTTCAATAATATCGGTGTGCTGCGTGATGCAGAAAGTTTGCAGTTCTTGCGTATGGCACCAATTTTTGATAGTGGAAAGTCTTTGTTTGTTTCAGAGCCAATTCCGGCGGAAGAGGAACTGCGAAAAATTAAAACAGCAAGTTTTGCTGGAACAGAATTGGGAATGCTCAAATATGTAAAGGATCGTTCGACTGTAGATGTTGCAAAGCTTCCGTCAGCAGAGTTCCTTTGGCAGCTTTATCAAAAAGATAGCCGAATGGATGAAACAAGGGCAAAGCTGGTCTGTGATCGGTACGAAAAGAAAGTAGAGTTGTTTCAGAGATGGCAACAAGGTCAAGATTTAAGTCCGAGAAGGTTTTATAAAAACTACAGGACAGTTCAAATGCAGAAACAGAATTGGGAAGAACAAGACGAAGAACTTGAACGTTAAAAATGCAGAATAGAGTATACCCTAATCTGCAAGAAAAAAACAAAAGATAAGTGTAAAAATAGAGTCTGATTTTCTTTTAAATGCAGTTTGCAGAGAAAATCAAGGCTCTATTTTTACATTTTTTGAATGGAGGTATGAGATGAGAATTGCTTACGTGCGCGTTAGCACGGAAGAACAAAATGAAGCCAGACAACGCGAAGCGTTGAAACAATACCAGATAGAAAAGTGGTATTGCGAAAAAAGGTCAGCAAAAGATACGAACCGTCCACAGTTAGAGGCAATGCTGGAATTTGCCAGAAGCGGAGATACCGTCTATATTCATGATTTTTCACGTCTGGCAAGGAATACGCAGGACTTATTGCAATTAGTTCAGAGAATGCAGCAGAAAGGAATACAGCTAATAAGCTACAGGGAACAGATTGATACGGCAACTGCGACTGGAAAACTGATGCTGACGATGATCGCCGCAATCAATGAGTTTGAGCGCTCTATCCTTTTGGAACGGCAGAGAGAAGGAATTGCGATTGCAAAAAGAGAGCATCGGTATCAAGGTCGAAAGCGTATTCAACCGCCAGAAGGCTTTGGATTGCTGTATGAAAAGTACCAGGCACATAAAATTACAAAGGCGGAAATCGCAAGGCAGTTAAATATTAGCCGACCGACAGTTGATCGTTTGATTACAGAAAAAGAAAAGGAGCAAACATGAGAAAAAGAGAAATGATCTTGGTGACTGCGATGATGTATGTATTGTGTTCTGGATGTTCAAAAACACAGCAAGATAATACAGCGGCTACAATAACTGCATCATACGATGAAATAATGAAAACAGAGAATGATGAAACAAAAAGCATATCAGAGTCAACAGAAGAATATGCATTGCAGCAGTTGCAGAAAGTACAATTGACATTGTTGGATGCATGGAGAACAGATGATCCAGAGAATTATTTTGTGAAATATTTTTCAACACAAAGAAAAAACAGAGGTGATGAAAATTTAAAAGCAACAGCCACAACATATGTTGTATTGATGGAGTATCAAGATATGGATAATGGATGGACAGATGATCACCTGCCTGAAATTGAACTGATTAAAGCGGATGGGACAGAGTATGATTGGACAGAACAGAAAATACAGTATTATGGTCAAGTATATGGTGGTCAGTCCTGTATTGTAGTGTGTACAGTAGATGAGTCAACTCTTCTTGAGAAAGCATTGGTTCAGATTAAGGATTCCGTATTGGATACTGTATTTGTAAATGGAGAATCTGCTAAAGATTCGGAAAAAAACTATGAGTATGCAAAAACGGTATTCTACGAACCGGATTATATGCGTTATATGAAAGATCGCTGGTATATTATGCTTAATGATTGGAAGAGTGCTACTGGAAGTGGTTATCATGAAGGGAAGAATTACAGCTATGTAGATTATTCCACAGAATATGCACCAGTTTCGAGAGGATTGGATGCAGTATTAACAGCAGATGATATAGATGTTATAATAGGTAGTCAATACGACACTGATTTGTACAGCAGTCAAGTGTATGTAAATGATTCTGAGTTCTGTGAGCCGAAATCAGCTGATTATATAACTAAGATTGTTCAACATATTGTTTTGGATGAAGATGCGACAAAACAGAAATACGGAGATATTGACTGGGATCAAGTCACCGATCAGGAAGCTCTTATTAGAAAAACAACTTTGATGAAGTGTCAGGAACAAGAATTTTGGAAAGGCACTTTGCAGGAATAAAGGAATATCGAAGCGTGGAAATTATAAAACTGAGTAGGTGTGCAAGATCTTGAAAAGATGTTGCGCTCCTACTCGGAAGCAAAAGGGTAGCTGCTAAATAGGCAGCGTAGGGGAATTGCAGATTCCCCTATTGAATACGGAAAACAAGAAACAGAGGCTTGAAAAAAGAAGAAAAGTCTGCTATGATTATATTAACACGTTAATTCGTAAAAGTAATAATTGACTTTTGGAAAGGAAATGGTGAAATCATGGCAAGACTTACACGAGCTGATCGAATCAAAATGGAAACCTTGTTGAATGCAGGGCATAGTGTGCAGGAAGTGGCAGATGAATTGCATGTGCATCGTGCGACAATATATCGTGAGTATAATCGTGGAAAGTATATGCATCGAAATTCCGATTACACAGAAGAAGAGCGATATAGCAGTGATTTGGGGCAAAAGGCACATGATTGGTATGTAACTGGAAAAGGACGTCCACTGAAGGTGCGGAATGATATTGAGTATATAAAAAAACTTGAACAGAAAATTTTGGAAGATAAACTTAGCCCAGAAGCAGCAATCAATGTATTGAAAGAAGAAAACTGTGAAACAACAATCAGTGTGCGTACAGCATATCGGTATATAGATGATGGAGATGTTTTTCCAAAACTGACAAACGCAGATCTACCTGTAAAAGGTAAGAAGAAAAAGAAAGAGAAACAGATCAAAGTGCAGAAGAGAGCAAGCGCAGGTGTCAGTATCGAAAAACGCCCTGCTGAGGTGGATAGCCGTGATGAATTTGGGCATTGGGAGATGGACACTGTAAAGGGAAAGAAAGGAGTTACAAAGTCCTGCCTGCTTGTTTTGTCGGAGCGTAAAACTAGAATGGAATTGATATTTAAGATGGCTGATCAGGGAGCCGCTTCCGTAGTAGAGGCGCTTGATTCACTGGAAAGAAAGTGGGGAGAACAATTTCCAATTATGTTCAAAACCATAACGGTAGACAATGGTGTTGAATTTTCGGATACGGAAGGAATTGAGCGTTCTGTATTCGATAGCCAGAAAAAACGTACATCGCTGTTTTATTGTCATGCGTACTCCAGTTGGGAAAGAGGAACTAACGAAAACATCAATAAGATGATTCGCCGTCATATTCCGAAGGGGGTAGATTTTGATGATAAGACAGAAAACGATATTATATATATCGAAAGCTGGATAAACAGTTATCCTCGCAGGATGTTTCGTTTTCAGACCTCCAAAGCACTTTTTGAGGCAGAATTAAAGCAGTTTGGATAAGAAAAGGTCTTGGCAGTATGATATGTAAAGCTGTCAAGACAAATTTTTTTGAAAAAATGTCGTAAAACTATTGACAACCAACCAAATAAAAAATATTTTGAAAAAGTACTTGACAAATAGAAAAAGACAGGATATAATGAAGTCACAAACAAAGAAAAACAACTTAAGTAAGATATTAGAAATAAATCTTACGAGAAATCTAAAAAAGGAGGTACAGTCCAATGGGATAGTAATCAAAATCTAAAAAAGCTGAAAAGCAAAAATGATCGAAAAGAGGTACGGACCAATGGGACGGTAAGTGGTATTAGAAGAGATCAGAAAGAAAGCTGAAAAGCAAAACGATTGGAAAGAGGTACAGTCCGATGGCATAGAAAGTAAATGTACAAAGTACAAAAGCAGAAAGTACATAGAAGAACAAAAATGTATGAAGTGGAGTACAGTCCAATGGCGTAGTGAAAGGCTAATAGGCAAGAAAGAAAAACAAATAAGAATTATCAGACGAAGTCAGATAAATGTTTTTCAAGTCTCATAAAGGTTTGTAGTGAAGAATAAAGATAGATGAATGAAATGAAGTTAGTTTAATAGGAGAACGGTAGAAGACCGATAACATAAAAGTAACAAGCTAACGAAGGCAAAAGAAGATAAAGAAGAGGAACGGAAAATAAATAAAACTAAATAATTTAAAGAGGTAAAATCCGATGGATGAAATAGTTTGACAGCGGGCATCAAAAAAGAAGAAAAGATGCCCGCTTTTTAGTGCGCAAAAATAGTGTACGAAATTTATTAGCTCAAATTGCTGAGACAGCTAGTTCGCTAAGACAGCTAGCATAACACGTGAACGGTAACGCGAATTTTGAACATTCCTCTGTCAAATATTCGATTCTCTTTCTGATATCGAATTGGTATAATAAAAACACAATAAAAGATGGAGGTATTAAAAATGAAGGGAAAGAGAATGAGTGCACTTGCAACAGCCGGCTTGATGGCTATGACAGCGTTAGCAGCAATGCCACAGTCTGCAATGGCAGATGAGGAAAAGACGGTCATTAATATTTGGTCAAAGGATCGTCATGATGCTGATTATGTACAGAAGAAGGTTGATGAGTACAACGAAAACAATACTGATAACATTGAAGTAAATTATCAGCTGTACACAGATAATTATACACAGGCAGTTGATATGGCTGTACAGAGCGGAGAAATGCCAGATATTCTTGTATTCCAGGATGAGATGTTTGATAAGTACATCGGCGAAGATCAGTGGGCAGATTTATATGAATTTATGGATGATGACATGAAGGAAATGTTTAAAGATGTTATCCATGAAGGATATAATGAGTTTGACGGAAAGCTTTATTTTATTCCGACAACAGGAACTACATGTCGTTTGTTCTACAACAAAGAAATCTTTGACAGGGTTGGAATCGAAAATCCACCGGAAACACTTGAGGAGATGGTTGAGGATGCGAAACTGATCACCTCTGAGCTGGCTGGCGAAGGAATCTATGGATTTGCAGAGAACATGAAGAGTGCAAGCTCAGGTCTTAATCGTTCTATGATCGTTGGACTTCAGAGTGAAACTGGAGCACCAATGGGTTATGATTTTGAAAAGGGCGAGTATGATTTTACCACATGGGCAGATGAGCTTAAGCTTTGGACAGAGCTTTTATCAGATGAATGTGCATTCCCAGGATGCGAATCTCTTGATATTGATCCGCTTCGTACTCAGTTTGCAGCAGGAAAGATTGGTATGTATATGTCTTATAGCCATGCTGAGCCAGGTGTTTACGCAAATCAGTTCCCGATGGATTCAGACAAATGGGATTGTGCACCTATTCCAACAGTTGGCGGAAAGAAACTGGGAAAGCAGTATTTCAGCGGAACCAGCGGCTATTTATTAAATGCAAAGAGTGAGAATCTGGAGAAAGCATACCAGGTTTACCATGATATTTTTACAACAGAGGATTATCTGGTTGGATATTATGAAGGCGGATATGGCGTAAGTATTATTCCAACAATTCTTGAGAAAGCAGAGCCAAGTGATGACTTCAAGAACAAGGAATGGCTTAAGATTAATCCTGAGACCGATGCACTTCTTCCGAAGCCGCCGCACAGTGCATTTACATCTGGAATGATCGTAGAGGGTGAGGATATGTTTAAGACTTGTGAATCCATTTATTATGGAGGCGCAGATATTGAATCAACTCTTCAGGATTTGACAGACCGCTATAACAAAGCTTATCAGGAAGCAATCGAAAATGGCACTGGATATGAAATTAAGATCGAAAATTATGATCCGATGAATCCGACATTACAGTAAGAAGAAGGGGCTGCTTCATTTGAAGCGGCCCTATTTTTAATAGGAGAAATAACTTTATGAATAAAAAAAGAAAAATAAAACAAAATTTGCAGGCATATTCTTTCCTGTTGCCAAATCTGATTTTATTTATTGTTTGTACGCTTTATCCTGTTGTTTGGGCATTAAAATATGTATTTTATCAGTATGGAGGCTATGGTACAGGAGAGCCGCGTTTTGTCGGCTTTGAAAATCTAGCACGTGTATTTCGTGACAGTGTTTATTGGAAAAGTGTTGCAAATACATTTGTATATGGTTTTGGAAAAATAGTCTTTATTATTCCGCTAGCTTTTTTTCTTGCCTTTTTGTTAAACAAGCAGACAAAAGGAAACAGCGTGGCACAGAGCATCATTTTTCTGCCAACTATCATGAGTTCAGCCGTTATGGGACTTGTTTTTTATTTATTATTTAATGCCTATAATGGAGAAGTTAATAAGATGCTTATGAGTGTACATATCATAAACAGACCAATTAACTGGCTTGGAAAAGATCATGCAATGCAGACACTTATTATTACAGCTATTTGGGGTGGTGTTGGAAATTACATGGTGTATTTTATAGCTGGAATCCAGCAGGTATCGCAGGATGCAATTGAGAGTGCAAGAATTGACGGAGCAGGCCGATTAAAAACAATATGGTATATTATAATTCCTATGCTCGGACCGATTTTAAAAATTATTCTGATGCTGGCAATCACATCAGCTTTTCATGATATCACTAATGTAATGGTATTAACAGAAGGTGGTCCTACAAATTCCACAATGGTAATGTCTTTATATGGATATCGTTATTTCTTCCCAGTTTCTGCAGCAGAAAGCACGGTGCCGCAGTACGGATATGGAGCTGCAGTAAGTGTAGTATCGGCAGTAATCACTGGTATTGTAACAATACTTTATCTGAAGGCATCCAAAAAATTAGATGATATTTATTAAAAGTCTGGGAGGCGGCTATGAAACAATTGAAAAAAAGAAAACACATGTCCGCGTCCGATATGGGCGTTGGCACAATAAAATGGATTTTTCTGGCGGCGATGATCCTATTTACGCTATATCCTGTTATTTACACAGTGCTCGGATCTTTTAAGACAAATGCTGAGCTGACGCAGGGAAATCATTTTTTGCCAGAAGAGTGGCATTTTGAAAATTATTACAGAGCATTTGTAGAAGCTGATTTTGCTCATTATACATTAAATAGTGTAATTGTAAGTTTTGCAGTTACATTGCTTGCAGCAGTAACATGTTCGCTTGCTGGATTTATTCTTGCAAGGAGAGATTTTGTTGGCAAGAAACTAATTCTTGGTCTTTATATGTCGATGATGTTTGTTTCTTTGGGGTCAGTTACATTGTATCCGATTTATGAGCTGATGCGTGCAATGAAATTGAATAAAACGATATTTGCACTTGTTGTTGCACTGACTGGAGGACAGGCGACTAATGTCTTTTTAGTTATGGGATTTACAAAGGGAATTCCCAAGGAACTAGATGAGGCAGCAACTATTGACGGCTGCAGTATCTATGGCGTGTATGCAAAAATTTTGCTGCCGCTTAGCAAACCAATTTTAGCAGTAGTGGCACTTTTTTCCTTTAGAAATGCATGGAATGATTATATTACAAGTATGATTATGAGTATTGCAACACCAAAGTTAAAGACGCTGACGGTTGCAGTTGTACAGTTAAAATATTCCGTAAATGCAGCAGCAGAATGGCACATTATGTTAGCAGGTGCGTCAATTGCGATTATTCCGATTCTTGTTGTATATCTGTTTGCAAATAAGCAGTTCATTGCCGGACTGACATCTGGTGCAGTTAAGGGCTGATCATGCTAATGCTTATCTTGGACAACATTTGGAAAATGTGATATAGTAACGAAAAAGAAAGCAGCAAAAATAGAAGGTGAAAAAGTGAAAAGATTCCTAAACAATTTGAAGTTTAAAAGTAAAATTCTCTTTATCGTTGGCGCTTTGTTTTTTGTTACAGCAACGGTTGGTGGTATTACGTATTATCATTATGCAGCGCAGGATGTGGAAAAAAATTTTAAGGCAGGTGCTGAAGATGTTCTGACGCAGCTGACTGATACACTTGATCTGCGTTTGAATGCAGTTGAGATGCGTGTGCGCGGTCTGGTTTCCAATACAACATTTATGCGCACGATGGTTAATTATCTTAATAAACCAGATGAAAAAAATAGAGTAAAGGCGCTTGGAGAGGCAGCCAGCTTTTTAAAGGATCTGGAGAGTGGAGAATCGTTGGTGCATTCCTCCTATATTTACACAGATAAAGGTGATTTTGAAAATTTTATCAGGATGCGCAATTGGTCATTTGATTTTAAAACATCAAAATTTTATCAGGCATATCAAGAACAAGGTGTTTTAGCAGTACAATGGTTTCCAACGCAGAAAGATGAGATTTTTAAGGACGAAGACGATGTGATTCCTTATGTGCGTCGTTTTACACTTGATGGTTATTATCACGGTGGTTATCAGTATTTAGTTGTGCAGCTCAAAAAAATAGAACTAGACCGCATATTATCTGGAAAATATGGTTACTTTGATCAGCTTTTAATTGTAAATGAAAATGGAGAACTGTTAGCTGGCTCAGATGGTGTAAATACAAAAAAATTAATTGAAATTGCAAAGCCATCTGTAAAAAATGGAAGTGCGACAGACAGCACATATGAGCAGGATAAGATTAAATATTTAGTGTTTTCAGATACACTTGATACAACTGGATGGAAAATATTTGGACTTCGTTCAAGAGATTCTCTATTGGGAAGTTTGCAAAGCCTGCGTGTACTCATTGCAGAATTTACTGTGATCATTTTTCTGGCAGCATTTGTCGCTCTGCTGCTTGTATCAAACAGCCTTACAGCAGCACTTACGCGTTTAGAAAAACGAATGAGTATTGTTCAGGGCGGTGATTTCGAAGTTAGATTCTTTTATCCATATCAGGATGAGGTTGGAAGTCTAGCGAGAAGTTTTAACTGTATGCTGGATGAGATTGAACGTCTTGTTAAAAAGCAGGATGAGACAATTCAGGAACTGAAGAGGGAGCGTGATTTTGTAGCAGAGGTTCAAAAGCAAAAAAGAAAGGCAGAATTAAAGGCACTGCAGGCACAGATTAATCCACATTTTTTGTATAACACATTAAATGCAATTACATGGCAGGCAGCTGATAAGGGAGAAGAAGAGATCAGTATTTTATCAAGCTCATTAGGACGTTTTTTCAGGATTAGCCTAAGTAAAGGTGAAGAGGTGATTTCACTTCGCGAAGAGATAGAGCATGTTACTAGCTATCTTGAGATTCAGAGTATTCGTTATGGTGAAAAATTGAATTATGATATTGAGGTAGATTCTTCTCTTATGGAATATAAGGTTTTAAAACTGATTTTACAGCCTTTGGCGGAAAACTCAATCTACCATGGAATTAAGGAAAAAGCACAGGCAGGATGGATTCATATCCGTGCACAGCTAATACATATAGATGAAGGTAATGACAGACTGCAAATTAGTGTGTGGGACAATGGCTTGGGAATTGCTTGTGATATGTTAAAAAAAATCAACTATTCGCTTGCAAACGGAGAGACTAATTCGGCTGATGGATATGGAATCTTTAATGTTAATGAGCGAATCAGACTATATTATGGCGAGCAGTATGGTCTTTTATATGAGAGTGAGGAAGGAGAATGGACAAAGGCAATTCTGACACTTCCAGTAGTGAAAGCGGGGAATGAGATATGTATCAGATTTTAATTGCAGATGATGAAGAAAAAGTACGTGACTTGCTTGCTAAAAATATTAGCAAATTGCCGCTTGATCTGGAGGTGGCAGCAGTAGCAGGTGATGGCAGAGAAGCGTTAGAATTAGCGCTTAAATTAAAACCAGATATTGTGATTACTGATATTGCAATGCCATTTTTAAATGGTCTGGAATTAATTCGTAAAATGAGAGAAAATGGAATAGAGAGCAAAAATCTTATAATCAGTGGATATGATGAATTTGATTATGCAAGACAGGCCATTGCATTAGGCGTACAAAATTATTTATTGAAACCTTTTCTTCCAAAAGACATCAAAAACGAATTGGAAAAGATTATTCGTGAACTAGATAGCCAAAGGGTGCTTCTTCAAAATATGGAAATGCTTGAAAATTTGGCACAGAGCCGCAATGCGCTTATGCAGGAAACTGTTTTAAAAGATATTCTTGAGGGCAGTCAGGAAAAGATGGACTTATGGAAGGATAGTGGAATAAAAACTGATGCATCATGGTATGTAGCAGGAATTTTAAAATTGGAACAAAGTAAATGGGATTTTGCCAACCAGAATAAGGTGGAAGAATTTCTGGAAATGATCCGAGATCAATATTTTTCATCAGAGCTTTCAATGTATGCAGTCAGCTTTGACAAGAAATCACTTGCCGTTTTTTGGAGTGCTAATGGAACACATGCTGATATTGCACAAAGAAGAATTGTTGAAGGACTTGCACATATTCAGCAAAGCTTAAAAAAATATTATCAAATTCGGCTGACAGGTGCGTTGGGATCGCCGTATCGTACGCTTAATGAAGTTTATCAATCATACCGGGAGGCACAGTCAGTATGGCGTGGTATGGTAGATGTATGTGACAAAATCAAGATATACCAAAAAGAAGAAAAGAAGCAAAACCTTGAGAGTGAAACAAAAAATCAAATTCGTTTTTGGAAAAATCAAATTCGCTTGTGCGTGAGGACAGGGCAGCAGCAGGAAGCGCTTTCAAATCTTATTGGATTGATTAAAAGCTACGCGGCACTTGCTGATAAGAAAAATGATTATATATGTGCATCTATTGCGGAGTTAATTTACGATATACAAAATGATATGGAAAAGACAAGTCATAAGCGGGAGTATGAACAGGCGTTAGAGATGACGGGGCGAAGACTTCGCTATGGAAGTTTGGCTGATATGAAGGAATTGCTTGAGGAATCAATTATACGTTATTGCAGCATTGCAAGCAGCAGTCTGGAAGAGACAAAGGCTGAAAATGTGACGGAAATGATTCGAAATTTGATTGATGCCAATATTGGCTATGCTGGAATGGATCAGGAGTGGATTGCGTCACAAATTCATTTTAGTACTAGTTATGTTAGACAGGTTTTTAAACAAATTTTAAATGAAACGATAAGTGAATATATTATCCGAAAACGAATGGAGCTTGCTGGAAGCTTGCTTAAAAATACATCGCTAAAAATACAGGAAATCGCGCAAGAATGTGGGTATGAAGATCAGCGATATTTTGCCAGCAGCTTTAAGAAATTTTATGGATGTACACCAACAGAATATAAGCGAATTGTGGAGGAATGATCATGATACAGTTTACGCAAAAAGAAATTGAGCATTTACGCAAAAAGAAGAATGAATGCCCACAGGCAATTTTACGCCTTGAAGAGGAAGTAAAGGATATTCTTGAAGAACCGCTTTTAATTCCAAAGACAGGAATTGGAAACTGGTCGCTTTATTATTACTGCCCGGATTGTTCAGTTAAGCTTGATTTTAACCGACATAGTCCTAAGGCACATCGCTGTCCGGTCTGCGGTAAAATATGGACTGGCAGTCCTTATGATGAGAGTTGGTGGTGGATTGTCAGCATGGAAAACTATGAAGCTGCATTTCGCATGGCACTTTTGTATCAGATAGCAGAGAGAAAGGATTGCGCAGATAAGGCGATAGAGATGATGCTTGTGTATGCATCTTACTATAAAGATTACGAGGTGCACGGAGATATTCCATATAATGGACCAGGAAAAGCCGGAGCGCAGACTCTGGATGAAGCTAATTTTTTGAGAAGTTTTGCACTTACTTATGATCTTTTGGAATCTTGTATGAGTACACAGGAGAAGGAAAAAATTCGTGATGGTTTGCTGCTTCCTGGTGCGGAGTTTTTGATTGAGCATCGTCATATGCAGCTGCATAATCATGAGGTAATTATTAATTCTGCGATTGCTATTATTGGTTTGATCTTTGGCAAAGAGGAGCTTGTTAAAGAGGCTGTTTACGAAAAGTATGGTCTGCTGTATCAGTTAGAGCATGGTATGCTTTCTAATCATATGTGGTTTGAAGGTGCATTTGGTTATCATTTCTACGCGCTGACAAGCTTTTTTGCATATGAAAAATTTGCGCTTCACACACCGCATAGTCACATTCACCATCCAAATTACAAGGCAATGATGGAGCTTTTGTTTTCCTATATTGAGCCAGGCTTTAGAGTGCCGATGCTGAATGATACTAATTATGGTCATACGTCTTCTATCTATTATCTTTACGAATTTGCATATCGCGAAATCGGAGGCGATAAGCTTTTATATGTGCTTAGGGAGCTTTATAAGGATGAAGCACGCGACAATTTAGAAGCATTTATTTATGGTGTAGATATTCTGCCGACTTGTGATATTGTTCCGACAGGAAATCATATAGAAGAGGGAAGCGGCAACTCAATCCTTCGTGGAAAGGATGGACGCTATCTATTGTTTAAGCATGACTGCTATGGTGGTGAGCATGATCACTATGATCGTCTTGATATTAGCTATGAGGCATTTGGAAAACGTATAGCACCAGACCTTGGAACGACTGGCTATGGTGCACTGATGCATTATGATTATTACAAGAATACAGGTTCACATAATACTGTCAATATTGAAGGAAACAATCAGGCACCAGCCAATGGTGTTTTGACAAAGTGGGAAGAAAACGATGGAATTGTATGTCTGGAGGCAAAAGCCGACTGGACTGCACCTTACAAGATGCCAGACAGCTTTACTATTGTCCAGTGGGATGAAGATGCGTATCGGACAGTTACAATGAAACGCACTATTCTTTGGGCACAAGAGTGGTTTGCCGAAGTATTCTTCGTAGATGGAATACCGCAGGGAAAAACAGCAGATTGGGTAATGCATTTTTCAGGCAGCGTTGTCAGCGGTCCAAGTGGAAAAGAAGTTGCTAGTTTCTCAGACAAGAAGCCGTATAAGCATTTGCATTTCATGATACAGCTTCAAACAGAGACGACGAAGGAAAATGAGAAAAATGTTGTACAGACCATATACCGTGATGATGATGTGCTGACATGGGTATATGGTATGGATAACGGACAAAATGTTTTTATTGGAAAGGGTCCGGATAATCCATCCATTTCAGATATCAATTATAGAATTGAACGCGCAAATGGACCAAAGGCTGTATTTGCACATGTGATTGCGAGTGCATCAGAAAAGCAAATTCAGACATACAAAAAAGATACAAATTGCCCAATAGAGAAGGTGACGTTTGAGCAGCGTGAAGATGGTGTAACCATTTGTGTTGTTCAGGCAGACGGAAAAAAGATTGAACGAATAATAACAAACTAATAAAAAAATATGATGGACACAGGCTGGAAAAATATAATTTTTTCTTCAGTCTGTGTCCATTGTCATGATAAATAATTTATGGTATACTTTTGTCGAAGCAATTCGAGAAAATATAAAGAAGGATGTAAAATTATGGACTTTTATTTGGGAAGATCAGATTGGAAAACACTGCAGCGTGGAGAAGAACATAGTTTTCTTTTGGTCAATGGTCTTGGCGGCTACTGCAGCCAGACTGTGATTGGTTCAAATGCGCGTCATGACCACAATTTGCTCACGGCAGCGCTTGTGGCATCAACAAAGCGTTTTGCCATGGTGCGCCGAATAGAAGAGATTCTTCATGTGGGCAGCAATGCTTATCGTCTGGATTCACAGGCGTATGTTACATCATCAGATGATGCAGCGGGTTTTCGTTTTCTTGACAGCTTTTTTTATGACGGACTGCCTTCTTGGGAATATATGGCAGAGGGTGTGCGTGTCACAAAACGTTTGACACTTGTATATGGAACAAACAGTCTGGCAATACAGTATCAGCTTTATGCAGATGAGGGCGTGGATGCATGGATTGAGGTTATTCCAGTGTATGGTTTTCATTCAAAAAATGATCGTCCACTTACATACGAGACGATTAGCTGCCGAAAAAAAGAAGATCGCCTTTTTATGTCAACAAAAGAGGCAAGTTTGTATCTTGATACAGATGGTGATATCGAGTCGATAGAAGAAGAACAAGTACAGTGGTATCGTTTTGATCAGGATGGACCTGACGGACGAGATGGCTGGGGCGGCGGACGAAAGATTCATAAAATCAAGTCAGCGCATACAACAGAAGAAGATATTGATAAGCGTGTATTAAATGGCAGTGTTATGCTTAATTTGATTTATGGCATGGATGAAAACTGGATGAATATACAGCGCGAAAAAGAAGAAAAAACACAGAATGATCTTTCAGCAGTATTTTCTCATTTGTGGAATCAGGAGCATGAGCGCCAGAAAGCAGTTATGGAGCAAAGTGGAAGAGTAAGTGAAACGGCTCGTCAGTTAGCTGTAAGTGCACAGGCACATTTGACAAGACGTGATTCCACAGACGGCATGAGTATTATGGCAGGTTTTCCATTTTTTGGTGACTGGGGCCGCGATACGATGATTGCTTTTTACGGATGTACGCTTGCAATTGGCCAGATGGAGGCCGCAAAGAGTATTTTACAAACATTTATGCGTTATTGCCGCAGGGGAATCATGCCAAATCTCTTTCCAGAGGGTAAGGATGAGGTAATGTATAATACAGTAGATGCATCATTGTTATTTATAAATGCTCTTTGGGAATATCTGCAGCATGTGACAGAGAAAGAGTGTGATCCTAGCTTTGAAGCAGAAGCAATTAAAACAGCAGAGTCTATCATCAGCTGGTATAAAAAGGGAACAGATTATAACATTCATATGGAAGAGGATGGACTTCTTGCGGCTGGAAATGGTCTGTGGCAGCTGACGTGGATGGATGTGCGGTTTGGTGATATTTTGCCAACACCACGCCATGGAAAGCCAGTTGAGATCAATGCATATTGGTATAATGCTGTTTGTATAGTGAGAGAGCTTTTAAAAAAGCAGGGTGAAGAAGAAAAGGCAGCGCGCCTAGATGTGCTTTCAGAAAAAATCAAAAAGAGCTTTTTAAAGAAATTTAAAAAGCCAGACGGTACACTTTATGATGTACTGCCTGAAAATGGAGAGCCAGATGATGCGTCAAAGCAGGTTCGCTGCAATGAAATTTTTGCATTGACAATGCCATTTACGATGATTGAAGCAAAACAGGCAAAAGCAATTCTTGCACAGGTAAGAAGAGAGCTTTACACACCAGTGGGATTAAGAAGTCTTTCTCTGTATGATCCGCAGTTTCATCCACATTATGGCGGTACTCAGTTTGAGCGTGATATGGCATATCATCAGGGAACTGTGTGGGCATATCCGCTTGGTGCATATTATCGTGCATGCATTCGCTTTTCTGATGAGCCAAAGCAGACAGCAAAGGAGGTTTTGCATCAGCTAGACCAGCTAAATGCAGCACTTGCAGAAGGATGTCTGGGACAAATTGCTGAGATTTATGATGGTGAATGTCCTGCTGAATCAAGAGGCTGCTTTGCGCAGGCATGGAGCGTGGCAGAGCTTCTTCGTGCTTATGAGGATGCGGAAACTGCTGTGGTTTTTGGGAGGAACATATGACAAAAAAAGAACTTGCGCTTGAGACAGTTGCACGTTTAAAAAAAGAATATCCTGATGCAGGATGTACGCTTGAGTATGAGGATGCATGGAAGCTTTTAATCAGCGTGCGTCTTGCTGCACAGTGTACAGACGCCAGAGTAAATCAGGTTGTTCCAGGGCTTTATGAAAAATTTCCAACAATCAGTGCTCTGGCAGACGCAGATGAATCAGATATTGAAGAGATTGTGCGTCCATGTGGACTTGGAAAAAGTAAGGCAAGAGACATAAAGGCTTGCATGACAATGCTTCGCGATGAGTATGACTGCAAGGTACCAGATGATTTTAATAAGCTGTTGAAGCTTCCGGGTGTTGGCAGAAAAAGTGCCAATCTGATTATGGGAGATGTATTTGGAAAGCCGGCAATTGTAACTGATACACATTGCATTCGACTTTCGAATCGCATTGGTCTTGTAGATGGTATAAAGGAGCCAAAGAAGGTTGAGATGGCATTATGGAAGCTGATTCCTCCAGAAGAAGGCAGTGATTTTTGTCATCGACTTGTTATTCACGGAAGAGAGATATGTACGGCAAGAACATCGCCGTATTGTCATCGCTGCTGCTTAAATGACATATGCGAAAAAAATGGTGTCGAAAAAGAAAACAACAAATAAAGGCAAAGAAAACAGCTAAGTTTCTGCAAAAACAAAACGAAGCATAAAGCAAAACAAAAATAGAAAATATCAACATAAAGGAAAAGGAGATACGAAATCATGAAATTAACAGTATCACAGAAAAAAACAACGCCAATTTCAAAGGATCTGATCGGAGTATTTTTTGAGGATATTAATTATGGTGCAGATGGCGGCATTTATGCAGAGCTTATTGAAAACCGTAACTTTGAATTTGTAGATTGCTATGGTGATAAGGGTGATTATTATACAATTTTTGATGGGGGATATGGCTGGAATGCATACCCGGCAGAGGACAGCGCTCGCTTGCAGGTCGTTTGTGGAAGTCCTGTTTCTGATGAAAATCCTCATTATCTTCGCTTTACAGCAAATGAGGCAGGTGCTGGTTTTTCCAATCAGGCATATAGCGGAATTACCTTAAAGAAAGGTGCTGCATATAACGTTTCCTTTTATGCAAGAGCAGTCAGCTTTTTAGGAGAGATCACTGCAAAGGTTGTAAAGGATGGCGTAACATATGCAGAGGGCAGTGTGCATATGGCAGAGGAAGATAAGATGCACTACTGGCACAAGTATACACTTACTGTAACTGCATCAGATGACGTAAATGGTGCGCTGTTTGTATTGGCACTTGCAGAAAAAGGAACAGCTGAGTTTGACTTTGTTTCCATGATTCCGGCAGATGCCGTTGCAGGTGTATTTAGAAAGGATACCTTTGAGATTTTAAAGTCATTAAAGCCGGCATTTATGCGTTTCCCAGGCGGCTGTATTGTAGAAGGAAATACAATGTCCAACCGTTATCGTTTCAAGGATACATTAAAGCGCATTGAAGACAGAAAGTGCAATTGGAACCGCTGGGCTGTACATAACAACCGCAAGGAAAACGATTTCCACAGTGAATTTTCTCACTACAACCAGACACTTGGAATTGGTTATTATGAATTTTTCCTACTGTGTGATCTGATTGGTGCAAAGCCGCTTCCTGTTATGAATGTAGGAATGGCATGTCAGTATCAGTCTTATGAGTATATGGAAATTGGAAGTGCAGAGTTTGAACAGATGGTTCAGGATACGCTTGATTTAATTGAGTTTGCAAATGGCGATGAGTCAAGTAAGTGGGGAAAGGTTAGAGCACAGCTTGGTCATAAGGCGCCGTTTGGACTTGAATATCTTGGAATTGGAAATGAGCAGTGGCAGATGGATAATACAGATTTCTTTGCACGCTATAAGATTTTCGAACAGCGTATCCATGCAAAGTATCCAGAGATAAAGCTTATTGGTTCAGCAGGACCGGATGTCACCTCAAATCATTACACAGATGCATGGGAGTTCTACCGAAAGGAAAAGAAGAACAATCCAAACTTTGTTTATGCAATTGATGAGCATTATTATATGCCGCCGCAGTGGTTCTTGGAGCACAATGATTTTTATGATAATTATCCGAGAGATATAAAGGTATTTGCCGGTGAGTACGCAGCTCATGATCCGGAAATTAATATTGCCCATGTCAGCAAGAATAACTGGAAGGCCGGTATCAGTGAAGCAGCATTTTTGACAGGAATTGAGCGAAATGCCGATGTAGTTGCACTTTCCTCATATGCACCGCTGTTTGCAAGAGTAAATTATACGCAGTGGGCACCAGATCTGATTTGGATGGATGAAAATACTAGTTGGGGAACACCAAGCTATTATGTACAGAAACTGTTTTCAAAATTCCGTGCAGAGAGCACACTTGATCTGGGAGATCAGATTGAAAAGCTTCGCGCACAGGGAATTTATTGCAGCGCAGGCGAAACTGAAGATAAAACTACAATAGTTAAGCTTGTAAATACAACAGAAAATGAAGTAAGCATTGACCTTGAGAATGAGGAAGGAAAGGCACTGACACCAGTTAAAGAGACTGTTATGTGCGCAGCACTTACTGATTACAACTGTGCTAAGAACCCGATGTGTGTTGCACCGAAGGAAACTGTTGAATGCAGCGGTAAGATCAAAATGGCACCGCAGAGCTTTATTATAGTCGAAATTAAATAATATTTGTCAAAAAAAGACTTTTTTTTTAGTGAAAAATAGGCTATACTGTAGGCAAGTGCGCAGATTGAAATTTGCGTTTGACAAATTGATTATTGACATCAGACAGGAGAATACAATCATGAGATTTTTAGATGCAGAATTTGTTCAGGGATTCATTCGTATGGCAAACGACGGCTGGGAGCAGGGCTGGCATGAGAGAAACGGCGGAAACCTTTCTTATCGTGTAAAGCCAGAAGAGGTAGAGTCCGTTAAGGAAAACTTTGAAGCAAAAGAGTGGAAGCCAATCGGTACTAGCGTTCCGAATCTGGCAGGAGAATATTTCCTTGTAACAGGAAGCGGCAAGTATTTCCGCAATGTTATCATTAAGCCAGAAGATTCCATCTGCATGATCGAGGTAGATGATAAAGGTGAAAATTACCGCATCGTATGGGGTCTTGTAAATGGCGGAAGACCAACAAGTGAGCTGCCGTCCCATCTGATGAACCATGAGGTAAAGAAGCTTGCTACAAATGGTAAGTATCGTGTTATTTATCATGCACATACCACTAATGTAATTGCGTTGACCTTTGTTCTTCCATTAGAGGATAAGGTATTTACAAGAGAGCTTTGGGAGATGGCTACCGAGTGCCCGGTTGTATTCCCAGATGGTGTAGGTGTTGTTCCGTGGATGGTTCCAGGCGGAAGAGACATTGCAGTTGCTACAAGTGAGCTGATGAAGAAGTACGATGTTGCAATCTGGGCTCATCATGGTATGTTTGCAGCAGGTGAGGACTTTGATTTGACATTTGGTCTGATGCATACTGTAGAGAAGTCTGCAGAGATTCTTGTAAAGATGCTGTCCATGCAGCCAAACAAGCGTCAGACAATCACACCACAGAATTTCCGCGATTTAGCGGTTGATTTTAAGGTAACTCTTCCAGAAGAGTTCCTTTACGAAAAATAAAATTAAAGGAGAAAGAAACAAATGGCTAACAGATTTGTGTTAAATGAGACATCTTATCATGGCGCAGGAGCAATTAAGGATATTGCTACAGAGGCAAAGGGAAGAGGATTTAAGAAAGCATTTGTATGCTCTGACCCGGATTTGATTAAATTTGGTGTTACCAAGAAGGTAATCGATGTACTTGAGGGAGCTGGTCTTGATTATGAGATTTACTCCAACATTAAGCCAAACCCAACAATCGAGAATGTACAGACTGGTGTTGAGGCATTCAAGAAGTCTGGTGCTGATTACCTGATCGCAATCGGTGGTGGTTCTTCTATGGATACTGCAAAGGGTATCGGTATTGTAATTGCAAACCCAGAGTTTGAAGATATCAGAAGCCTTGAGGGTGTTGCACCGACAAAGAATAAGTCTGTTCCGATTTTTGCAGTTCCTACAACAGCTGGTACTGCAGCAGAGGTTACTATCAACTACGTTATCACTGATGTTGAGAAGAATCGTAAGATGGTATGCGTAGACCCTAAGGATATCCCGGTTGTTGCATTTGTAGATCCGGAGATGATGTCCAGTATGCCAAAGGGACTGACAGCTGCAACTGGTATGGATGCACTTACTCATGCAATTGAGGGTTACATCACTGCAGGTGCTTGGGAGCTGTCTGATATGTTCCACTTAAAGGCAATAGAGATTATTTCCAGAAGCCTTCGCAATGCAGTAGCAAATACACCAGAGGGAAGAGCAGACATGGCTCTTGGACAGTATGTTGCAGGTATGGGATTCTCTAATGTAGGTCTTGGAATCGTTCACTCTATGGCACATCCTTTAGGAGCTCTGTATGATACACCGCACGGTGTTGCAAACGCAATTATCCTTCCGACAGTTATGGAGTACAATGCACCGGCTACTGGCGAGAAGTATCGTGAAATTGCAAGAGCAATGGGCGTTCAGGGTGTCGACAGCATGACTCAGGAAGAGTACCGCAAGGCTGCAATCGATGCAGTTCGCAAGCTGTCTGAGGATGTTGGTATTCCGGCTGACTTAAAGGCAATTGTTAAGGAAGAGGATATTCCGTTCTTAGCTCAGTCCGCATATGATGATGCATGCAGACCAGGAAATCCGAGAGAGACAAGTGTAGAGGAAATTGCAGAGCTGTACAAGTCTCTGATCTAAGTTGATTAAAAAAATAAGTAGAAAGCTGTCGGCAGTTGCTGGCAGCTTTCTTTAAGAAAGGTAATAAAAAGAGTAACAGCGCATTTGGTGCGCAGAAATGGGGTTTCTATGGATATAAGAGAACTCAGAACTGAACATATCGAATTTTCAGGAGAGATTATGGATCGTGTACTTAGAAGTGCGATTTTGAATTCAAATGTAATCGATGTGATTCAGGACAACAAACGGCCATTTGATGAACTGATGTCGAAATATCGCTGTGCGATTATGGAGATTGAGACAAAGTTTAAAGTGTTGAATGAACAGTATTCACTTCAGTATGATCGTAATCCAATTGAAACGATAAAGACGAGATTAAAGTCAATGGAGAGTATCAGCCGTAAGTTGGCTCAAAAAGGAAAATCCTTTAGTGCAAAGTCAATGGAGGAAAATCTTGATGATATTGCCGGCGTGAGAGTAATATGCTCATTTCAGGAAGATATATATACACTGGCAAAATGTTTGCTTGATCAGGATGACATTGAGCTGCTTGAGACAAAGGATTATATTAAAAATCCAAAGCCAAGCGGATACCGCAGTCTTCATTTGATTGTACGTGTTCCAATTTTTCTTCAGAATGAAAAGTGTTTGATGAAGGTTGAGGTACAGCTGCGTACTATAGCAATGGATTTTTGGGCAAGCCTTGAGCACAAGCTGCGCTACAAAAAGGAGATTCCGGAATTTGAAAAGGATTCTCTTCAAAAAGAATTGTTTGAATGTGCACAGATGATCAATACACTAGATCAGCGTATGGAAGCAGTCAAAAATCGTTTGGCAGCAGGCGGACAATGGGAGAAGTCATGAGCGAAAAATTGGAAAAAAATCTGGAGCAGACAGCATCAAAAAAGATGCGTCTGCTCAAACTGTTTTGGTCTACTCTATATCTGAGTGCCTTTACATTTGGTGGTGGTTATGTCATCGTGTCATTAATGAAAAAGAAATTTGTGGATGAACTTGGATGGATTGACGAGGAAGAGATGCTCGATCTTGTTGCAATTGCTCAGTCCACACCTGGCGCGATTGCTGTAAATGGTGCAATTGTAGTCGGTTATAAGCTGGAAGGTATTATTGGAGTTATAGCGGCGATTGCAGGAACAATTATTCCGCCATTTGTAATCATCTCTGTTATTTCATTTTTCTATGAGCTGTTTGCTTCAAATGTATATGTGCAGCAGGTGCTGACAGGAATGCAGGCAGGCGTTGGTGCAGTAATTGCATGTGTTGTATTTGATATGGGAAGCGGAATTGTCCGCTCAAAAAGTATATTATCTATGTGTATTATGATTGCAGCATTTGTAGCAGGTTATGTATTTAATGTCAATGTAGTATTGATTATTTTAGCCTGCGGTGCTTTAGGTGCAGTTCTTACACTAGCACAGAGAAAGAAGGTGCAGAAATGATTTACTTACAGTTATTTTTAAGTTTTCTTCAGATCGGCGCCTTTTCATTCGGAGGCGGATATGCTGCGATGCCACTTATTCAAAGTCAGGTGGTTGACAGTCACAAATGGCTTAGCATGGCAGAATTTACTAATTTGATCACGATTTCACAGATGACACCTGGTCCGATTGCGGTAAACAGTGCAACATTTGTAGGATTAAAGGTTGCAGGTCTTGGCGGAGCGGCTGTTGCGACAGCGGGATGCATCCTTCCTTCATGTATTTTAGTTACGCTTCTTGCAAAGCTTTATCTTCGTTACAGAAAAATGGATCTGTTACAGGGAATACTAGGAATGCTTCGTCCGGCAGTTGTTGCACTTATAGCTTCAGCAGGTGTTTCTATTCTAGTTACGGCGTTTTGGCCAGAAGGTATAATTTTGATTCAGAAGACACAGATTGATATGGTAATTATATTTATTGCTGCTGTGTATCTGATTCAGTTTCGCAAGATGAACCCAGTGCTTGTCATGATTTTAAGTGGAGTGGCAAAACTTGGTATTTATCTTGTAGGAACCTTCCTTTTGTGATAATGTATTCATTGGAAATTTGTAACTATTCAGAGCCATGCAAAATTGCTTTCTGTGAATGCTTGCATTCAGACAGAATAGCAATTTTATATGGCGAGGTAACCACATGAGCAAAATAGAAGCATCGAAGATGCGATTTTGCGAATGGGGTTCTGAATAGTTACGGAAATTTTACGAAAATGAGAGGATAAACAATGCTTTTATATTTTATCAGACATGGACAGACAGACTGGAATAAAGACATGAGAATGCAGGGACAGTCCGATATTCCACTTAATGAAAATGGACGCGAATCTGCAATTGAGGCTGGAAAAACACTGGCAAATACCCATATTGACCTCGCCTTTTCAAGCCCATTAAAGCGTGCAAAGGAAACGGCAGAGCTTGTATTGGCAGGAAGAGATATTCCGATTATTGAGGATAAAAGAATCGAAGAAATTTGTTTTGGTATTTGTGAAGGCATGAGAGGAAGAGATGAAAATGGGCAGCCGGTTGGATGCTTTGCTGAGTTCTTTGCACATCCAGAGCAGTATAAGGCACCAGAAAACGGTGAGGATGCGAAAATGCTCTGCGCGCGTACGTGGAACTTCCTTGAGGATATCACAACAAGAGAAGAGCTTCAGGACAAATCTATTTTAATTGCAACACATGGTGCAGCTTTGCAGTCAATGATGCTGTGGGTGAACAAACAGCCAATTTGTGATTTTTGGAAGAGCGGTCTTAAGAAAAATTGTTCTGTAACAAAGGTAGAAGTAAAAGACGGTCAGATTAAGGTACTAGAAGAGGGAGAAAAACAGTATACAGCATAAGAAAAAGTCTTCTGTCGATTGTGACAGGAGACTTTTTCCTTATAAAAATAATTTTTTTGCATCATTTAGGCGCATATAGAATTGATCATAAAAATCAGATCCATCCTGATATGGTGTCAGGTAAAAGACTTTTAAAATATAGGAATGAAGCGTTTTAATTAGTTCAGGCGATAATCCCTGTGATGTCTTGGCAAGGTCTTTTAAAAAGTAGTGCCAGTCACAGACAAACTGCTCATAGCGCTTTAACTCTGGAATATTAATCCACTGGCGTACCTTTACCTTAGCTAAGTGTTCTTTTTTACATTGTCCTGTCTGTAAAAAGTAGGAAAATCCAGTGCCGTCATAGACGCGTCCCAGAGGAAACAGGCGGCAAAAGCCAGGGCGAAACATATGAATAGAGCAGCGTCCAGCTTCATTTAAAAAAGAACACTGATCCTTATCAGAAGTCATGGCAATTGCAGGTAAAACAATTCCATCAACAGGAGTCAATTGCAGCTGACCATTAAAAAGAGCAGCCGCAGGAACATGCAGTCCCTGAGACATCTGGTAAACATCAAATGGGTCTAATAAGATCGAATTGCCCATATGACAGCAGCATTCATGGCAGCCATCGCAGCCAAGACTGTCAGCACGCACCATATCAGAGGACGAGTAAAGCTTACCGTCCGAAATTTCATCCATAGAAACAGATCGAAGCATAATAATTAAAATCCTTTTCATTTATCTTTTTCTTAATAGTACAACAAAACAAGCGAAAAATCCATCATTTCTGCAAGAAAAATGTAAAGTTAATATCCTTGCAAATTAAAAAAAGTCTGATATATTAAAAGTAACAAGTGTTGTGTAAAAATAAGAGGAGGTTAAAAATATGTTATCAGTATTTATTTTGGCGATTTTAATAATTGCACTATTAGCATTTTTGTGGTATGGGTGGAAGAATCATAAATTCAGTGAACATTACGGAATCTATTTGATAGCGAGTGGACTGGCGATTGTTTTACTAGTGATTCATATTTTCAAGAGAGAGCAATATCAGAATCTTATGCCTATTGTAGCAGGTGATGTGATTATAATATTGGCATTTGTTATGGCGGGAATTATTGGATATAAGCAGAAGAGTTAATATTTGCGAGAAATCCATTCGGAACGGTACCCTTTGTTGATCTGGTAAATTTTAGAAGCGATTTTTAAAGTTTAAGGCAAGTGGTCAATGAGAAAGGAGTAAATGCAAATGAATACATTTATTGTAGAGGCGGAGAATTATAAAACGTTGCAGACAGAAAATGTTGACATTTCTGAATATGGTATAACGCCAGATTCTGTCTATTCTATAAAATTTGAAAAAGGACAGGATGATACTTTGATGCCACAGTATCAGGTGCGTTATCCAGCACATGAAGAGGTAACAGATGAGCTTTGGAACTGGTTAGAAGAATATGGCTGTTTGGAGCCATATCAAAAGGTCCAACAGTATTATGAGGACTATCAGGCAATGTATCCGGCATATAATCAAGGTGAACTTTATTGTTATCCGGGAAAAGTGGCATATTTATCTTATTATGGGGATAAAATTGTGATCATACAGAACAATATGGAATTTTCATATTCAGGTCCTGCAATTTATTCAAAAGAGGAGTTACCACAGGAACTTAAAAATATATATCGCTATGCAAGCTACCAATATGGCGATTATTCATTAAGCAAAAATTTGGAAAAGATTGATCTGGAAGGCTGCAGTCGAGCGGAAGCAGCAGATTACTGCAATGCAATTATGGAGCAGTATGGATATGAGTTTTCATCTGTTGATGTATATACAATAACATATGAGCACATTCAGGAAATTGTAAATGATCCGCGATATAAGGAATGGTGTTTTGCACCAGGATATGATCCAGTTAATCAAACAGGCGGCGAATGGAGAGAAGGAGATGATGCCTATCTGATTGTATACAGAGATTTGTCTTGGAATAACCAACCGGTTCAAGTATCGGAGTATGCTAGTTGCAATTATGCCATTTATAGTCCGAGATATGGACTTATTGATATGTTAATCCAATATCCTCCAGAATATATTGGAGAAACGCAGTGTACTATTATTTCTGAGGAGGAGGCCTTAAAAAAGGCAAAAATTAAATTTAAGAAAGATTTTGAAGATGTAGAGACGATGCAAGTTCTTTCCAGCGAAGTGGTATATAGTTTAGATTCTGACAGTGAAACTAACACCGCATATGAATATGGAGATGAGAGGGAAGGAACATTTTCACCATATTGGAAAGTGACATTTTCAATGGCATCAATGTTCTCTGATGTTAGTGATAAAAGCGCAGAGCAGGAACAGCCAGTGGTGGATATACTCGTTCCAGCGATTAAGTGATATAATATTGTGCTTGTATAAATTTGGTTTGTGCAGTACTATGAAGAAAATAATTAGAAAAAGGAGCAGCAGTGCTATGGAATATATTTTAATGCACCGCACAAAAGAGATAGCGCGAATTGAGCTTGATGAGTTTTCAAATATCGCTTCGATTTATGAGGTGTATGATAGCAAGCATCTTCCAGTGGGAACTGTACAAAAAGAAGTAGTAAACAAGAGGGCATTGGCGAAATGGTGGTCAGGAAGATCAATTCCAGCAAGCAGGCAGGGTTTAAAAGAAGCATTGCAGGAGCTTGGAATGACAGTATCTCAGGAGCTTCTTGATAAATGCTATGGACTTAGTCTTTCTGATCAGTATTGGATTTTACCTAAAGGTGAACGAATCGCATGGGAAGCAATTAACTTTTTTGATCATTCCTTTTCAGAGGATGTTGGAAATCTTCTGTTTGGTCATGGCAGTGCATCTGAGAGTATGAGTCTTGTATCTCCTGATAATACTTCAGATGGACAATTGATGAAAAAATGGAAGATTGCAGATGGAAAGCGTATTCTAATGAAAGGTTCAAGTAAGCCATATTATCAGGAGGCTCTTTGTGAAGTTATTGCATCTCGTATCGCAAGTCGTCTTGGAATTAATCATGTAGAATATTCAGTGGTTTGGGAAAATGAGGAACCTTTTAGTCTTTGTGAGGATTTTATTACGAGGGATACTGAATTAATTTCTGCCAGCCATATTATGAATGCATTTAAAAAGCCCAATAATTTGTCAGAGTACGAATATTATATCCAGTGTGCAGAGAAGCTAGGCGTGTCGAATATACGAAAAGAAGTAGAAAAAATGATTGTATTGGATTTTATTATTGCAAATGAAGACCGACATTTCAATAATTTTGGATTAGTAAGAAACGCAGTTACGCTAGAATGGATTGGGGCGGCGCCAATATTCGACTGTGGAACGTCACTTTGGTATAACACACAGGAATCACGTATAAAACCACTGGCACCGTCACTGCAGGGAAAGCCATTTAAGAAAACGCATGCAGAACAAATTCATCTGGTCAAGGATTTTTCATGGATAGATCTAAGTGCACTTGATGGGTTTGAAGAAGAGGCAGATGCAATTTTTGCCCAGTCTGAGTACCTGTCAGATTCGAGAAGAAATATTCTTGTAAATGCGATTCGAGAGCGAATTAACTTGATTGGAGAACTAATTTAAAGCGAATGTAGCCATTTCCAATAACCTTCCGGCAGCATATATCTCTTGCTTAATTTCCACATCTGCGGTAAGATAAATCTGTAATGATGTAAAGCACAGAGTACAGAAAGGGAGACTGCCATGGAGTATGACAGATTTCAGGAAATCCTGCAGGAAGAGGCAGAAAAGATACCGGAAAAGTTCTATGAGGGACTTAACGGTGGTGTAATCATCTCAGAAGAGACAAAGCTAAGCCCCTATGCGCAGAACAATGATTTGTACATTGCAGGCCAATATCTGCACAGCTACCAGATGGGAAAACAGATCGTAATTTATTATGGAAGTATGATGCGTTTATTCGGCTATCTTGACGATGAAGGAATGCGCCGTGAGATTGCGCGTGTGCTGCGTCATGAATTAAAGCACCACATAGAAGGGCGTGCTGGTATTCGTTCTCTTGAAAAATGGGACGAAGAACAGATTGCAGCTTATCTGCAGAGAGGGCTTTGTGCGGAAAGGAAAAGGGAAAAATGAATCAGGAATGGTCATTGGACGTACTGTATCACGGATATGAGGATCCGAAGTTTGACGAAGACATGAAAAAATTTGAGAGTGAGGTTGCTGGAATGAAGGAAAAAATCGAAGCAGCCAAAAAACTCGACCCAGTAAAGGGACTGGAAACATGTCTTATGGTAAAAGAAGAAATGGCAGCATTAGGAAGTCGTCTTGGTGAGTTTATTTCATTGAAGGCATCTGTTAATACGTCAGATAGTAAAACAAATGATATGGGGGCACGTTATGACCGTATCGCAGCAAATCAGACAGCAGCAAACGTTGCATTTTGCAAGTATGTAGCTTCAATTGAAAATCTTGATCAGGTGATTGCACAGAGCAGTTTGCTTACAGAGTATAATTATTATCTGACAGAGATAAAGAAAGACGCAGCTCATATGTTATCAGATGATATGGAAGATCTGATTGCACATATGGATATCACAGGCGGCAGTGCATGGGGCAAGCTGTTTGACTATTTGACATCCACATTAAAGGTAGATTATGAGGGAGAGGTTATTACTCTTCCGGCAGTCAGAAATCTGGCAACAAGTGAGGATAAGGAAGTAAGAAAGAAGGCATATGAGGCTGAGCTTGCAAGCTATGATAAAATTGCAGACTCTATTGCATTTGCACTTAATAATATCAAGGGACAGGTATCCATGTTAAGCGAAAAGAAGGGATATGAGAGTCCTCTAGCTATGACACTTGAACAGTGCCGTATGAAAAAGGAAACTCTTGATGCAATGTTCACTGCAATGCGCGAGTATCTGCCAAAGTTCTGGGAATATTTAAAGGCGAAGGCAAAATATTTAGGATACGAAGGCGGATTGCCGTGGTATGAGATGTTTGCACCTGTTGGAAAGATGGATTCCAATTATACTGCAGAAACTGCAAGAGATACGCTTGTAGAAAACTTCAGCCATTTTTCAAAAGAATTGTCAGATATGATGGCACGAGCTTTCGCAGAGAGCTGGATCGATTTTTATCCTCATGAGGGAAAGGTAGGCGGTGCATTCTGCGCTAATGTGACGACCGAAAAGCAGAGCCGTATTTTGACTAATTTCAATGGTTCATTTGATTCAGTTGTAACACTTGCACATGAGCTTGGCCATGCTTTCCACAATAAGCAGATATTTGAGAATCGTATCTTAAATCAGGATTACTCTATGCCAGTTGCAGAGACAGCTTCTACTTTTAATGAGACACACTTTATGTTGAGTGCATATAAAAAGTCAAATGATCCACAGGAAAAGCTTGCTATTCTGGAAAATTTGCTGTCAGGAACAACGCAGATTATCTGTGATATTTATTCCAGATTTTTATTTGAGGATGCAGTATTCCATAAATGTGAAGCGCAGTTTTTGATGACAAATGACTTAAAGGAGATTATGCTTGATGCTCAGAAGCAGGCATATGGAGATGGTCTTGATCAGACAAAGCTTCATCCATATATGTGGACTTGCAAGGGTCACTACTATTCATCAGGATTAAGCTACTACAACTTCCCATATGCATTTGGCGGTTTATTTGCAATGGGTCTGTACACACAGTTTTTAAATGAGGGAGAGAGCTTTGTTCCGAAATATAATGCACTGCTAAAAGCAACTGCGACATGCTCCGTAGAGGATACAGCAAAAATGGCAGGAATAGATCTGACAAAGCCAGATTTTTGGAGAAGCAGCCTTCAGACATTTGCAAATCTGATTGATGAATATGCAGCATTGATCGGGTGAAAAATACTCTGATAACTATTCAGAGCCGTACCTCGATTCCGCTGCGCTTCATCTCGTTATGGCTTCTCGCCATATGAAATTGTATGAAAAAGTACTCATTCATGCGAGCATGATTCGTACTTTTCCCTGCAATTTCGCATGGCTCTGAATAGTTAATAAAATATTTATTTTTGATAATGGTTTGGTAAGAATTCGTAAGATTTCTTTAAGACGATGGTCAAAATTTGGACACAAATAACATGTATTATATAGACAAAGCTTAGATGAAAGCTTTTGAAACAGTCGGCCATAGATGCATTATGAGTAAGTGCATTGGCTGTGAATTAGAGAAATCCACAGGCAGACAAAACATCAAGCCGGGTGAGTTACCGGCAGCCCTCCCCCTTTTTTAGTACCCTGGCGAAAGCCAGGGTATTTTTTTATGTAAAAGTTCACGCGTCATGCTAGATCTGGACAAATTTAATGCTTGCATGAAAATTTGACAGATCAGCAGGACGAAGTGGACGCCCGTTAATGAACAAAACAAAGCTGCGAGCAAACTTAGTTTGCGATTAGCAGCGACGCACGGAACGTGCGGTTTTGTGAATGGGCGTCCCGTGAACAGCAGTGAAACCATTGCTGCGAAGGGCTTTTATAATTCTGACTATTGTTCACTTTACATTCTTCATCATTTGTGCTAAAGTAATCAATGGTTTTTATTGATTGCCTGTGAAGACTCAGGCGGAAGGAGAAAGAAAGGAATGAGTTTTAAGGAAAAGGCTGTTTCATGGCGGCAGGAGGTACATATCGGCAAGACAAAACCACGTCTGATCAAGGCGGCAATATTGTTGCTTTGTTTTGGCGTTCTGATTGGCATGGCTTGGTATTACAGTGAATTTTCTGCAAAGGATTGTGCGATTCTTGTAGGTATTTGTGTGCTCACTCTCGCCATATATATGATTGATATGCCGGTGCATCCAGTGATCCACATTCTATTTGCACTTGTCATCCCAGTAGGCTGCTTTTACACATTTGAGACGCTGACTCATCAGATGAGTACCATGATTGAACTGGCAAAGCGGCTTAATATTGCATTTTACTATTGGCTATTTTTATTTGTATTCTTTATAGCTGGGCGAACCAGCATTTCAATGGCCATCTGTGTGTCAGCAATTGCTGCTATTGGTGTTGGCAACTATTTTGTTGTTATGTTTCGTTCAAATCCGATTGTTCCATGGGATATATATTCTTTTGAAACAGCAATGAGTGTGGCAGACAACTACGTCTTTTCAGTAGATTGGGCGCTTGCAGAGCACATCGCAATGTTTATTTTAATGTTGATTGTCGGTGTGAGAACCAATATTCGTTTGAGTAAAAAAATCCTGCGTCCGATTCTTACTGTGGCGATGTGTATTCCGGCTTACTTTTATATTTCATATTTATGGCAGGATAATTTAGAGAGAAATACAGGATTAAATGATACTTTGTTTAATGCAAAGTATATGCACAGTAAGGATGGCTTTTTTGTGTCATTCATTTTGGACATCCATTTTCTTCAGATTGAAGAGCCAAAAAATTACTCAGATGAGTATGCATTATCTCTGCTAAATGAACAGGAAGTGGAAAAAGTAGAGGCACCAGAAGAACTGCCAGATATCATTGCCATCATGGATGAGACATTTTCAGATCCGGCAGTGCTTGGTGAGTTTGAGACGAACAAAGATTATATGCCGTTTGTCCATAGCATCTTAAGAGGTGAAGTAGCCAATACAATCAGCGGTTATACTGATGTTTCTGTTCTTGGAGGAAATACAGCAAACTCTGAGTTTGAATTTTTAACTGGAAATTCTATGGCATTTTTCCCGAATGGATCAGTTCCATATTTACAGTATATACGCGATGGTATCAGCACAATTGTTCCTCAGTTAGAGGAGTATGGCTATACGACGTATGGTACACATCCATACCGCGCAAAGGGATGGAATCGTGAGTTCATATATGATCTTATGGGCTTTGATTATCGTTATTTCCAGGGAAGCTTTCCATTTGAGGATAAGCTTCGCAACTATGTTTCTGATGAAGCTGATTTTAAGAGTATTTTAGAGTGGCGCAACAACACAGAAGGACCATTCTTTATGTTTAATGTTACTATGCAGAATCACAGCAATTATGGCGGTGATTTTGATAACTTTGATCCGCAGATTGTTGCTAAGTTTAAGAATACATCTTCAAATAAATATTTGAACAAATATTTGTCTTTGATGTACGAAACAGATCAGGATGTTGCATCACTTTTAAGTGAATTGTCTCAGTCAGATAGAAAGACTATTGTTGTGTTCTGGGGCGATCATCAGCCAAATGATTATGTGGTTCGTCCAATTTATAAAGAGTATGGCCTTGATTTTGACAATCAGACATATGAACAACAGCAGCAGCGTCAGAAGACGCCATTCTTCATCTGGGCAAATTATGATATTCAAGAGCAGACAAATGTAGAGATCAGCTTGAATTACCTGAATATTCTGCTGTTTGAGACTGCTGGATTACAGCTTGATGAATATCAGACATTCCGTAAAAATCTGTGGCAGGGTCAAATTCCAATGATGAATGCAGTTGGCTATCGAAATGATAACGGTGATCTGGTGGAGTACGACGATGCACCTGAGGAGATTCAGAATCTTTTGAATGAGTATCAGAATATTCAGTATTACCGTATGGAGCGTGAATATTCGAAGAAAAAGTGACATTCTCGGTGTGGTGGCGATATTTTTCACGTGTCGCCATTCCACCGCGTATATGACGCTCAGATTTATTGATATCGAGAATAATCCGTGTCTGGAAAGCCAGGCGCGGATTTATTTGTATTAGACGCTGTGTGACATCCTTGTGAACTGTTGATTTGCTGACGCCAAACTGTCTGGCTGTCTGGCGAACCGTGGCGCCATTGTCAACAATGTACTGTGCAATATGAATGGCGCGTTCCTCTATGTAATCTCTCATAAAAACCTCAAAAAAATATTTGTTTTTACAATGTATGCATAGGCAAATGAGAATAGAAATGCTATAATTGAAAAATGGGAAATCATTCTAAATAATAGAAAGAGAGGGAATACAATGGAAAAAGAAAAAACAGTTCTCGAGGTATGTACAGACAGCGTAGAGTCTGCAATTGCAGCCAAAAAGGGAGGCGCAGATCGTATTGAGCTGTGCAGCAATCTGATCATTGGAGGAACGACACCAGATACGAAGATGTATCGTATCATTCAAAATGAGGCTGGGATTCCGGCGCGCATTTTAATTCGTCCAAGATTTGGTGATTTTTGCTACAGCAAATATGAAAAGGAACTGATTCTGGAACAAATTCAGGCGTTTCGCGAGGAAGGCGCTCAGGGCGTTGTTATCGGTGCACTGCTGCCAGATGGAAGTTTTGATATGGAGTTTATGGAAGAATGTATGAAGGCAGCTGGAAAATGTAAGGTGACATGTCATCGTGCATTTGATATGTGCAGAGATCCATTTGAGGCACTTGAGGCACTGATTCATCTTGGTGTGGACACATTGTTAACGTCCGGACAAGAGCCATCAGCCATGGCAGGAGCAAATTGTCTTGAAGCACTTGCAGCAAAGGCAGATGGAAGAATCCATATTTTGGCAGGAGCAGGTGTGTCAGATGCTGTAATAAAGCCATTATATGAAAAGGGAATCAGACATTTCCATCTTTCAGCAAAGATGGAGCTTGAGAGTGCAATGAAGTATCGAAATACAAGAGTAAGCATGGGTCTTCCGGGAATGAGTGAGTATATGATCTGGCAGACAGATGATAAGAAGGTAAGAAGTGCACGTATGGTGCTTGATGCATGCAGCGGCAAAGAAGCTTAATATGTGTACATATTTGAAAGACAGCATTAGAAAAGGCCCGGCAAATCATTGAAATGCCGGACCCTGTATAGGGACAATCACAAGTCTCTTGTCTTTTGAGGGGGGCCCGGTGCCTTGCAGCACCGGGTATGAGTATGAAAAAGCTTTCAAGTGATGGGGAATCGACTTGAAGTACTTTTTAAGTACAGTTATAATGTATCTCAAAAATGTGACAGAAGTTTGTACGAAATCTGAATAAAGAAGAAAAAAATTAAGGAATTATGAAACGAAAGAAGAACCAAACTGGCCTTAATAAATTCGTAAGAAGTATTTTTTGCGAAAATCGAAAAAAATACTTTCCCTTTTTCAAGATATTGTATATAATGATACTTGTGTAGGCATTTATCCGGGGGATATTTGTCTTGGGAAAGGAGTTTTAACCATGGCATTTGGCGTGTCAACTGATATAGGAATTGATTTGGGAACTGCCAGTATTCTGGTATATATAAAGGGGAAGGGCGTCGTCTTAAAGGAGCCCTCCGTTGTAGCATATGACCGCAATACCAACGAGATAAAAGCGATTGGTGAAGAGGCACGTATGATGATTGGACGCACCCCTGGAAATATCGTTGCAATCCGTCCGCTTAAGCAGGGCGTAATTGCTGACTATACGATTACAGAAAAGATGATCCGATACTTTATTCAAAAGGCAATCGGAAAGAGAACATTTAGAAAACCGCGCATCTGTGTCTGCGTACCAAGCCAGATTACGGAAGTAGAGAGAAAAGCTGTAGAGGATGCAACATTTAATGCAGGTGCAAGAGAGGTTTATCTTGTTGAGGAGCCGCTTGCAGCAGCAATAGGTGCAGGAATCGATATCACAAAGCCTTGCGGAAACATGATCGTTGATATTGGAGGCGGAACTACAGATGTAGCTGTAATTTCACTCGCAGGAACTGTTGTCAGTGAATCTATCAAGGTAGCTGGTGATGATTTCAATGAGGCAATTGTACGCTACATGAGAAAGAAGCATAATCTTTTAATTGGCGAGCGCACAGGTGAGGAAATCAAGATTAAGATTGGTACCTGTTATCCGCGCCAGGAAGAGCTTGCAATTGATGTAAGAGGCCGCAATCTTGTAACTGGTCTTCCAAAGACAGTTACGATTACATCAGAGGAGACTCTTGAGGCACTTTCTGAGTCAGCAAATCAGATCGTAGAGGCTGTACATATGGTACTTGAAAAGACACCTCCGGAGTTAGCAGCTGATATTTCCGACCGTGGTATTGTACTTACGGGCGGCGGTGCGTTGCTGACAGGACTTGAGCAGCTTCTTGAGGAACGTCTTGGAATCACGACGATGACAGCTGAAGAGCCAACTACTTGTGTGGCAGTTGGAACTGGAAAATATATTGAAGTTATGAACTCGATAAGAGATTAATAAGTTAGTAGGTAATATAGTGAGACAGACCGGCAAAAGAGGGCGAAAAGCAACATCTTTGCCGGTTCGTTTTGTTCATGCAGGAAAACTATGTAAGGGTGAGAAAATGGTAGAGTTACAGGGATATATAGACCGGATTGTCTTTCGCAATGAAGAAAACGGTTACTCGGTACTTTGTATGAAGGAGGGAAACAAGGAGGAGTTTCTTGTTGGCGTTTTTCCTGATGTGTCCGAGGGAGAATATTTAACTGCGCGCGGGGAGATGAATGTCCATCCGATTTATGGAAAACAGCTTCGTGTTCAGGAGTATGAATTTACCGCGCCGAGTGACGCAGCTTCGACATTAAAATATTTAAGTTCCGGTGCAATAAAGGGAATTGGAGAGGCGTTAGCGACAAGAATTGTTAAAAAGTTTGGTGATGATACATTTCGCATTATGGAAGAGGAACCGGAGCGTTTGGCAGAGGTGAAGGGAATCAGCATGAGAAAGGCGCTAGAAATTTCAGGTGCCGTTGCAGGAAAGAGGGATCTTCGCCAGGCGATGTTGTTTTTGCAGCAATATGGCATCACTCAGAACCTTGGCATGAAAATATATAGCTTTTATCAGGGTCGTTTGTATCAGGTGATTCGTGAAAATCCTTATAAGCTTGCAGATGACATTGACGGTGTAGGTTTTCGTATTGCTGATGAGATAGCATCGAAAGCTGGAATTTTGCCAGATTCTGATTTTCGTATCAGGAGTGGAATTTTGTATGTGCTTGAACAGGCAACAGGACAGGGACACACATGTCTTCCAATGGATCAGCTGATGCAGGAGGCTAGACGGCTGCTTGGTGTGGAGATTGATTCTATGAATGACCGCATCATGGATCTGATCATGGATAAGAAAATTGTCGTTAAGACAAAAGAAGACATTCAGATGGTGTATTCCTCTGTAAGCTACTATACAGAGCTGACGATTGCACAGATGCTTAAGGATTTGAATATAAAGGATACGATTACATCTGATGAGATTGCGGCAAAGATCAAGGCAATTGAAACAGAGCAGGATATTGCACTTGATGAGCGTCAGCGCCTTGCCGTATCGGAAGCAGTCAATAATGGTCTGACAATCATTACCGGAGGACCAGGAACAGGAAAGACAACAACGATACGAACAATAATTCGCTATTTTGAGAAGGAAGGTCTGGATATTTTATTGGCTGCACCGACTGGACGCGCGGCAAAGCGCATGAAGGAGGCAACAGGATGTGAAGCAAAAACTGTGCATCGTCTTCTGGAGCTTTCTGGAATGGTGGGCGAGGGTGCAACATCATTTGGACGAAATGAAGATAATCCACTTGAGACAGATGTTGTGATTATTGATGAGGTATCAATGGTTGATATCTTTTTAATGAAATCACTTCTTCGTGCACTAGTTCCTGGAATGCGTCTGATTCTTGTAGGTGATGTGAATCAGCTTCCAAGCGTAGGCCCTGGAAATGTACTGCGCGATATGATCTATTCAGATGCGTTTCCAGTTGTACGCCTTGAGAAAATTTTTAGACAGGCAGCAGAGAGTGATATCATCATGAATGCGCACCGAATTAATGCTGGAGAGATGGTGGAGCCAAGACCCGGAAGCCGCGATTTTCTTTTTATTAAGCGCGATAATCCAGGAAATATCATCGGCGCGACAATCACGCTTTTAAAGGATAAGCTTCCTAACTATGTAAACAGCAGCACACGTGACATTCAGGTATTAACACCGATGAGAAAAGGTCTTCTTGGTGTGGAACAGCTAAATGCTGCTTTGCAGGAAGCACTGAATCCGCCGGATCCTTCTAAGCAGGAACTTACTGTTGGCAGTTTTATTCTGCGTGAGGGTGATAAAGTCATGCAGATCAAAAACAATTACCAGATGGAGTGGAAGGTGTTAAATAGTTATCGTATGCCGCTTGATGAGGGTGTCGGCGTATTCAATGGAGATATGGGAATTGTGAGGGAAATAAATTCCTATACGGAAAGGATTACAGTTGAGTTTGAGGAAGGACGCCGTGTTGAATATGAGTTTAAGCAGGCAGAGGAATTGGAACTAGCTTATGCCGTTACAATTCACAAATCACAGGGAAGTGAGTACCCGGCCGTGATTTTGCCGCTTCTTGGAGGACCAAGGATGTTAATGAACAGAAATCTGCTTTATACGGGAGTTACAAGAGCGAAAAGCTGTGTTTGCATTGTGGGAAGTGTGCACACTTTTCAGGAGATGATTGCAAATGAACAGGAGCAAAAACGTTACAGCGGATTAAAGGATCGGATAAAGGAGGTATATGAGCTGGCTTGATGAGTTGTTTTTTCCAAGGCGCTGTCCTGTGTGCAGAGACATTGTAAGCCCATGGGGAGAAATGATTTGTGATACCTGCAGAAAAAATTTTCATTTGGTAGCAGATAAGGGCTGTTTAAAATGTGGCCGTCTGCTGCTTAATGAAGAAAAGGAATATTGTGAGGATTGTATGAGAATGAAACGCTGCATTGTCCGCAGCCTGACTGGATATGATTACAGGCAGGAATGGGTTCACAAAATGATCTTTCATGTAAAGTATCATAATGAAAGACAGCTTCTTGACTACCCTTGCAGCGAGGCAGCTCATGAGTATCGAGATACTATTATGCGATGGCAGTGTGACTGCTTAATTCCCATTCCGCTTCATCCATCAAGACAAAAAAAGCGTGGTTTTAATCAGGCGGAGGAGATTGCTAGGCGAATAGGAGAAGATTGGTCACTTCCAATTGACACAAAAGTTCTAATTCGTGTCAAAAAGACACGTCCGCAAAAAGATCTCGACAGTGCGACGCGTCAGAAAAATCTTGAAGATGCATTTACAGCAGACAAAAAACGGGCACAAGCATACAAACGCGTGATACTTGTCGATGATATTTATACAACAGGAAGCACCATGGAATCATGCGCTAAAGCACTTCTCGCGGCGGGAGTACAGCAAGTTTACGGATTTGCACTCAGCTCAGGGCGGGATGAACGGTAGCATTTTATATTTTTTTTAGAATCATTCGCTCATTTTTTAGATACGCATTAAGAAGAATCTGATATAATGATACCAAGGTCAAAAGCTCCAAAAGCCGTTCGTGCTTGCACGATAAGGGTTTTGAGCTTGAGACCCGCAAAAACATGAGGATGCAGCGATTTTCAAAGAAAATCAGCGAATCCGAATGTTTTTAGAATTGCGAAAGTTGCAGGGGGCGGAGCAATTCGTGGATATCAGTTTGGGGCAAAATACCTTTTGACCCAAACATCATAATATACGGGAGGATCCATTTTATGGTTAATGATGAAATTCTTTACATCCGAAGACGCTTGAAAAAAAAGATGGATGAAGACCGCTTTGAGCACACAATGGGTGTTGCGTACACATCTGTTTGTCTTGCAATGCGTTATGGAGAAGATCTTCATAAGGCAGAATTAGCGGGTCTTCTTCATGACTGTGCAAAATGTATCCCGGATGATATTAAACTTGATAAATGCAAGCGTAACAATATTCCGATCACAAAGGCACAAGAACAAAGCCCATCTCTTCTGCATGCAAAGCTTGGCGCTTTTATTGCAGCTGACCATTATAGGATTAAAGATCAGGATATTTTAAATGCTATTGAGAATCACACTACAGGACGTCCGGCAATGAGCCTTCTTGAAAAGATTGTTTTTGTTGCTGACTATATTGAACCAAGAAGAAATAAAGCGTCAAACCTGTCCAAACTGCGTCAAATGGCGTTTATTGATATTGATCGCACCGTTTACGAGATTATGGATCAGACGCTTCGTTATCTGAAGGCAAAAAAAGTTCCGATTGACAGCCTGACAAAAAAGTCCTGTGATTATTATCGTGCGCTGTGTGGTGAAAAAGACGTAGAAAATGAAACAGAAAGGAACTGACTTATGGAAGTAAAGCAAAAGGCAGCATTGATTTACAATGCAATTGAGGATAAAAAAGGAAGCCGAATCAGTGTTCTTGATATCAGCGGTATTTCTGTTATGGCAGACTATTTTGTGATTGCAGATGCTGAGAACAACAATCAGCTGCAGGCAATTGCTGATAATGTAGAAGAGCAGATGATGAAAAATGGCAATCACTGCCGTATTGAAGGAAAATCAGAATCTGGCTGGGTACTGCTTGACTTTGGCGATATTATTGTTCATATATTCAATAAGGAAGATCGTTTATTCTACGATCTTGAGCGTCTTTGGAGAGATGCAATCTCAGTGTCAAAAGAACAGCTTGGCATTAAAGAGGCCGCTTTATAATTTACAGCACAAAAAGACCGTATCTTTGGAGAAAAGTCTCTAAGGATACGGTCTTTTTAGCTTTTAAGAAACAATCTTTGGACGGAACAGACTGATTACCTTTCCAATGATCTCAACATTATCAACGATAATCGGTTTCATAGAGCTGTTTTGAGGCTGCAGACGATAATGACCATCTTCTTTATAAAAAGTTTTAACAGTAGCAGAATCATCTACAAGTGCAACGACAATTTCACCATTCTGTGCGGTGTTTTGCTTAGCGACAACAAGCTTATCACCATCAAAAATACCCGCTTCAACCATGCTGTCACCCTTAACAGTCAGTACAAAAACATCCTTTCCCTGTGGAATCATATATGCCGGGAATGGTAAATAGGCATCGATATTTTCAATGGCAAGAATCGGCTGTCCGGCAGCAACCTTTCCAACTTCAGGAATATAGACAGTTTCCGTGCGAACAAGATTAAAGCCATCATCAACAATTTCAATTGCTCTAGGTTTTGTTGGATCCTTGCGGATGTAACCATTTCTCTCAAGTGATTCAAGATGTGCATGAGCGGAAGATGTAGATTTTAATCCAACAGCATCACAGATTTCACGTACAGACGGCGGATAACCTTTCTGCAGAACATGTTGCTTTAAATATTCTAGTACTTCACGCTGCTTATTTGTGATTTTTCCATATGTCATAAATAAGTCCTCCTTTTTCAAGCTAAGTTATTAATCATACATTGATAAGCATTGATTTATACTTGAAAGTAGTATAGCATAAATTATGAGAAAATGCAAACAAAAGTTTGCGAAAATGTGTTCGCGTAATAAGATAATTTTATCACAAAAATAGATGAGCGTAAAGAAATTTACCGTTGCCGCGCTTTTTGTTTTGTGGTAGACTATACATTTGTGAGAGATTGACGTTTAAAAATGACAATCTACGACGATGCAAGTCTTACTAAAGGAGGAAGTTAAAGATTATGCTTAACAAAATAGCAAAACGGATAATACTGCTTTTATGTACAATCACTGTTGTTGGAGTTTTATCTGGCTGCACTGAAACAATTCTTTCTCAAAATGGTCCAACCGCCATTTTTGTCGCAGGAAAATTAGATTCTGATAATACATTTTCCAAATCTGTGAATTGGCTGGAGAATACTTTTTCCAAATTTGAAAATCTGGCAAAACATGGAGCAGAAGAGAAGTCATCAACATTTGTGATTCCAGATCAGTATCAAGTACTCTTAATTGGCAGTGATAGACGTGATGGTTCCTGGAATGGAAATTCTGACGTAATGATTTTAGCTTCATTAAATCGAAACAAGAAGACAATTTCTTTCATTTCATTTATGCGTGATACTGGTGTAAATGTTCCAAATGTTGGATATGGAAAACTTAATTGTTCTTTTGCCAAAGGTGGAGCAAAGCTGTTACAAAGCACACTTGAATCAAATTTTCAAATCTCGATTGATAATTACATCGCAACTGATTTTGTCAGCATGGCCGATATAATTGATTTATTCGGGGGCGTTGATCTTGATATAACAGATGCAGAGATTCCAGTAATCAATGGTTATATCAATGAAATGGCAACATTGAGAGGATTTGATCCGTCAGAATATCAGCTTTCAGCAGCTGGAACATTACATTTAAATGGTTTGCAGGCAGTTGGATATATGCGTGATCGTTATGTAGGAAGCAACGATTTTCAGAGAACCGAACGCCAAAGAATTGTTCTGCAAAAACTTCTTGAAAAGCTTAAAACCATGAATGCATTAGAAATATTGAAATTAGGTTCATCAATGACAAACTTGTCAATTCAGCATAATTTTACAGCTGAGCAAATTGCTGGATTGGCCGCACTTGCTTTGGAATGCAGAAATTATACAGTGGTAATGGATCGTATTCCTTATGACGGATTATATACTTCAAATGGAGAAAATCTGGATCCTGTATGGACAGAAACCATTGAAAAACTGCATGCAACAATTTATTAAAACAACGAGTAAAATGATGGTGGACTTTTAGGCCATCATTTTACTTTCAGACATATTTATTCGTTAAACTAGGGTTTCGCGAATAAATCGATATATCTCTTATTTCACCTCTAAATCAAAAAAATACATTTGATTGGTTGATCTATGGACAACTTTTTGGTATAGTTAAAAATACTCGAAGGTCATGGAGTTGACAAGATTCCTCTGTTGTTATTACTTCGGAGCGAAGCTATGTTAAGATACCACGTCCATAGGAGCTACGCACCGCATAGGTGTGGAGACTTCGTGAAAGGTAAGACATTATGAAACTACAAAAATTATACCGCTATGTACGTCAGGCAGCAGATGAATATAATTTAATTGAAGATGGAGATAAAATTGCAGTGGCAGTCTCCGGTGGAAAAGATAGTCTGGCATTATTATATGCACTGGCTGGTCTCAAACGCTTCTATCCCGCTTCTTTTACTATTTGCGCAATTACTATTGATATTGGCTTTGGAATGGATTTTACGCCTGTTCAGAGGCTTTGTGATGAACTTGACGTTCCATTTTTTATTTGTAATACGCAAATAAAAGATATTGTCTTTCATCCTGAAAATCCAAATGGATCTTGCTCTTTTTGTGCGAATCTTCGTCGTGGTGCACTGATTTCAAAAGCATTAGAACTTGGCTGTACAAAGTTGGCTCTTGGTCACCATAAAGAAGATATTATATATACAATGATGATGTCTATGCTGTTTGAGGGGCGTTTTTATACCGTATCACCATATACTGCATATGATGATAGTCAAATTGCTGTAATTCGTCCACTTATTTACGTAAGTGAGGGTGAAATTAAAAACTTTGCACAGCAATATCAGCTTCCCGTTATTAAAAACCTTTGTCCGCGCGATGGTCATTCTGCAAGAAGTGATATGGAGCCACTTATGAAACAATTAACATCTATCTATCCAGATGCCAAGGATCGCTTTTTTCATGCTATTGAAAATGGCAATATTGATGACTGGACAGCTGCACGCACACATATGGACGTAAAACAGTTGATCCAGAATAGAAAAATGCAAGAAAAAACACTAGATAAAGCTAAAAATTCCGCAAAAGCAGTTCAGTCAGGAGGTGAATTGTAAATGGGAGTTAATTCATACAGTGAGCAGATTGATATTGATAATACATACCGCCTGCGAATGCTAATCAGTACTCTTCCGCCCTATGCAAAAGATTATTTTCGTGGTATCCAGCCTCATACAGAATCGCGCACCCGAATTGCTTATGCATACGATTTAAATGTATTTTTTTCATATTTGCATGAAAATAATCCTATTTTTGCTCAAAAGGAAATTCGTGATATTACATTAGACGATTTGGAGAAGCTTCGTCCCACTGATATTGAGGAATATCTGGAATATTTGCAGGCATATACGGATCCACAAAATGAAGGAAGCAATAATACAAAAACAAACCATGAATTAGGATTAAAACGAAAGCTTGCTTCTCTTCGCTCTTTCTATCGATATTTTATTCAGCATGAAGATATTATGTATAACCCTGTTGATCTTGTAACTATGCCAAAGGTACATGATAAGGCAATTACAAGGCTAGATATCGATGAAGTGGCATTGCTGCTAGATCAGGCAGAAAGTGGTGATAAACTATCTGAGCGAGAACAACGTTTCCATGACAGGACAAAATTGCGTGATGTAGCGCTGCTTACATTAATGCTTGGAACAGGCATCCGCGTATCGGAATGCGTAGGACTAAATATTGATGATGTTGATTTTAAAAATGATGGTATTCGCATTCATAGAAAAGGCGGTAAGGAGGTTGTTGTTTATTTTGGAGATGAAGTTGAAAGTGCTCTTCTTTCATACATTGAAGAACGTAAAAAAACAGAGGCTGTAGCTGGTCATGAGGAAGCTTTATTTTTATCACTTCAAAAAAAACGAATCAGTGTAAGAGCTGTTGAAAAGCTAGTAAAAAAATATGCTCAAACTGTTACAACAGTTAAACATATCACACCTCATAAGCTGCGCAGTACCTACGGAACAAATTTATATCGCGAAACTGGCGATATTTATTTGGT
>OJRV01000211.1_pt1 | contig 79558 bp, 77 predicted proteins | sample 1599241 | NCBI WGS metagenome assembly OJRV01 (sample SAMN04168656, study PRJEB22393) | human gut metagenome | biome: human gut microbiome; feature: stool | host: Homo sapiens | collected 2014-03-17 | reverse complement strand
CCCTTCAGGTACTCTGCGGCCTGTCTCCCTCGGGGCGTTCTTCCTCCATATCCAGTCTCTTAAAATTTCTCTTCCCCGTGAAGAATCAAATGACCGTAAGGCCTTGCTTCAGCCCCTCATCATTGCGGCCCCCTGCGCCCGTGGGCTGCTCCCCCCTGCCGCCTTTTTCCATCCAAAAGGAAGGGCAATCATGAGGCCCTACCCAAACCTCCATCCCCTGATCGCCAGGCGGCTCGGCATCCGCATAATGTACTCGCCACCGCTGCGGCCTGCCCGCAGCATGGTCACGCCCATCCGTCCGCTGGTGGTCCGCTGCACTCATAATTTCGCTGGAGCCATGCTGTACTGTTCGAGTCTACGCATGAGACTGAGACGACGCTGAACCCTGCACCGCTGATCTTCTGAACCGTCAGCTCAGAAAGCAAGTTCCTGTCGAAGAGTGCATTCCAGACGACATCTGGCGGCGCATGAGCCGAGAAGACCGTGAGAATACCCCGCGCTGCCGCACCAAATGGGTCTGGATCATTGACGATGGGCTCCCCTCATACTGCCGGACATACGCAGGGCACGAATACACATGGAAGGTCGGCGTCAACTACGTTGGCGAACCGCTCAACGGTGGCCACTGGATTGATGAGTAGCCACAAGGGACGGTCATGACTGACGAACAAATCAAAGAACTTTTTGATACAGTACCCGCCTTTGCCGATAGCTGTATCGAATCGCTACGTCCGGCACCCTTCATCCGCTCAATAAGCCGTTGCTGGTCAGCTTCGGTAAACACCGGCCTGATCTGTGGGACAGCCAATCCCAACTATCCCGGCATGACATGGAGGGAACTCCTCGATAAGGGCGAAAAGATGCGGAAAAACATCAGGCTGTTTACGGTGAATCCTGAGTACTACCTGAACCTCGAACAATTCCGTGCCCCCTTCATGAGTTTCTGCTTTCATGACGGCAAAGGCTACGTCGCGGAAGACGGATGCCACCGCGCCTGCATCGCAAAGTTCTTCCTCTATTCGCAACCCTCTCCATTTCTGCACGGCGTTCATCTCACAGAGGTCCAGACGGACATCCGCATGACGAACCTCTTTTACAGGCTCAAAAAACTTCTTCCCACATGGTGCGCGGCGTTCCCCAACTCACAGGAAGTCACCCGCAATGACGACGCCAAAGGATGGAGCATGTCTTTCTATGGGAACACCCTGCGCATTGAAAACCACCGCAGGAAGGGCTTCAATGCCGATTTTCAGGCCGAAGAACTGGAAGAAGGTCTGCTCCCGGCCCTGCTGAGCCCCTTCAAACGCCGCTTCGGAACCTATCGCAACCTTTTGAATTGAGAGGAGTCCATGATCCAACGTCTCTTCATTGCCGAAAAACCGTCACTCGGCAAAGCCATTGCCGCTGAACTCGGCGTCACGCAGACTTGTCAGGGGTATATAGTCTATGGGAACGACGCCGTGGCCTGGTGCTTCGGGCATTTGCTGGAACAGTATGATCCCGATGATTATGATGAAGCATGGAAGCTGTGGCGAAGAAGCTCCCTACCCATGATTCCCCGTGAGTGGCGGCTCAAGCCCAAGGAAAGCACCCGCGCTCAACTTCAGGTGATCAGCAATCTGCTCGGTGAGGCCGCTACGGTCGTCAACACGGGCGACTCGGACAGGGAAGGCCAACTCCTCGTGGATGAAGTCCTCGAACACTTCCGCTACACCGGCCCGGTTCAGCGCATCTGGCTGGCATCCCTCGATTCCCGGTCTATCCAAAAAGCTCTGGCAACACTGAAGGACAACCGGGACTACGCCAATCTCCGGGATTCCGCCCGCGCCCGCTCACAGGCCGACTGGCTCATAGGCATGAACGCCATCCGCGCCATGACGCTCCGGGGCAGGGAGTCGGGACGGGATGGCGTGTTGTCGATGGGGCGCGTCCAGACGCCCACCCTTGCCCTTGTCGTCAACCGGGATCGGGAAATCGCAGTCTTCACCCCCATTGATTATCTCGTCCTTCAGGCAAGGCTCCAGCACGATGCGGGGACGTTCTCAGCCATCTTCAAGCCTTCGGAAACACAACCCGGACTGGACAGTGAAGGCCGTCTCGTCGATGGGGCCACCGCCCAAGGCATCATGGATGCCGTGCGCGGCAAAAACGGCATCATCACCTCCGTCACACGCGAGAAGAAGAAAAAGCCAGTCCCTCTGCCGCATTGCCTTTCCTCGCTTCAGAAGGCCGCGTCCTCCAAGCTCGGCATGACCGCGCAACAGGTTCTGGATACCGCGCAGTCGCTCTATGAAAAGAAGCTGACGACGTATCCGCGTACCGACTGCCGCTATCTGCCCGAAGAGCAGTTCAGTGATGCCGCCCGGATCATTACCGCCCTTTCCGGCGTTTCCGGTCTTGAGGCCGTGACCGCCAAGGCCGATTCCGCCTTGAGAGGCCCCGTCTGGGATACGAAGAAGATTACGGCCCACCACGCGATTATCCCCACTGGCGAAGAGCCTCGGAGCCTCACGGCGCAGGAAAAGGAGCTGTACCTGATGATCGCCGTCCAGTACTTTCTCCAGTTCTATCCCCCCATGCTCTACGAGGCCCAGAAGATTCTGGCCACCATCGTGGAAACGGCATGGGAGGCACGTGGCCGGATGATCATCGAGCCGGGCTGGACTGGCTTCGCTGCTGAAGAAGACGATGAGGACGCCAAAAAGAAAGAGACCGAACAGTCGCTGCCGTCCGTCGGCAACAATGACGCCGTGCTCTGCGCCGACGTGGACGCCCTCAAAAAGAAGACCACGCCGCCTTCCAGGTTTTCTGAAGGTTCACTGATCGAGGCGATGGCCAACGTCCACCGTTTCGTTTCCGACGCCAAGGCCAAGGCCGTTTTAAAGGAAAATGAAGGCATCGGGACGGAAGCGACACGGGCGAGTATCCTTGAAACCCTCAAGGGCCGTGGGTTCATCGCAGCCAGCGGCAAATCCCTTGTGTCCACGCCGCTCGGCCAGTCCCTCATCGACATGACCCCGGACACGCTCCGCGATCCGGTTACTACGGCCCAATGGGAACAACGCCTTGAAGCCATAACCCGTGGGGAAACCTCTCTGGAAGACTTCATGCGTGAACAGTATGCAGCTCTTCCTTTGCTTTTGGCCCCCGTCCTCTCCACCTCTGCCGCACTTCAGCCCGGTGCCTTCCCCTGCCCGAAGTGTGGCAAGGCGTTGCGCCGGCGCGAAGGGAAAAACGCCGGCGAATTTTTCTGGAGCTGCTCCGATGCCGATTGCAGGACGTTTTTGCCGGATGAGAACGGTAAACCCGGAAAACCGCGAGAAAGGGCCATACCCTCGGAGTATCCATGCCCCGTCTGCGGTCGCCCCCTTTACTCAGGAAAAAACAATAGGGGACATATTGGGCTTGCTACAACAAACAAGGGCATCCAGACGGTAACAATGTATTTCTGCCCGATGACAACGGCAAGCCCGGTCAGCCTAAACCTCGGACTCCGAGAATCGTGACCGAATTCATCTGCCCGGACTGCGGCAAACCGTTGCTCATCAGACAGGGCACAAACGCAAAAGGCCCGTGGACGATGTTCTCCTGCTCAGGCTTTCCTCAGTGCAAGGCATCGTTCTGGGACAAAACAATAGAGTGAAACACTAACCAGTCAAAAGGATTTCGGCATGTTGCTGCACATCACCCCCAAGCTTCTCACCGCCCATGCATTCTCCACCGCAGGCCTCGCCTCCGTCGAGATCCCCGAGTTTCGCCTCAAGCTCTCCGGAGAGAAGGAACTTATGACAAGAAAGCCCTTCTCGAACAAACGCTACTATGTCGGATGCCGAAGGTCCGGCAAGGCAAGCAGCGGCTTTCTCCTGGAACTCCCCCATACCGTTGACGAGTACACGGTCATTTCAGAGTGGGAAACAGTATCCGGCCTGCATACCCATACGGTCCGCTACGTCGTCCTTGATAACGAGCTGGACGCCGCCAGCGACGAGATGCTGCTATGGCCTGGAGACGGAGCCATCTTTTCAGACCGTTGCCCGGAATACGTCAAAAGCCTCACCCCGGTTAATTACGCCCCGCTCATGGAAATGCATCGTGGGACATATCGAGGCGAATGCCATGACATCTATGGCCCCGGCGGTATCATCATGGAGCGCAAACAGAGCTTCCGTATCCCCACCATCGAAAGGGAACGCCTGACGCTCGATGTCGGCTTTAACCTACCCTCCCCGGATACTGCCTTCGTCCTCTCCTAGAGGAATTCACCCACAACCCAAGGAGTACCTCCAATGAGCCTCATGAAAACTTCCATCCCCTTGACCGTCTACCGCGTCGAGTCCTCCACTTTGGCCAACGTCACCGGCGACAGGATCAGACAGTACGCTTTCCGTTCCATCGACCAAACGCCGGACGAGCTAGGCTCCGGCTTTGTCCCGGATACTGATATGTTCGCGGATCTCAACATCTCGATCCCCGAAAAGGGCAACTACATGAACTTCGGCTTGCGCATTGATACCCGAAAGGTTCCCTCAGCCATTTTCAAGAAGCACCTCGCCGAGATGACTCAGGAGGAACTCCAGCACACCGGCAAGACGTTTCTGTCCAAAAACAGAAAAAGGGAGCTCAAGGAACTCTGCAAAACCAGGCTACTCTCAAAGACCGAGCCTCGCCCCTCCATGTCTGGCGTCGCCATAGACAAGACAACGGGGCTCGTCTACTTCGCCAGCACGTCCAAGTCAGTACTCGAACTCTTCGAAAAGTATTTCAAGACGGCGTTCAACGGTGAGCTCGAACGCCTCTCTCCCAGCACTTTGGCTGCCTCCGACTCCGATCATCCCCTCGAAGATTTCATGCGTGACTTGTATACCGAAAGTATGGCGCTTTCCCTTAACGGAAAAGAATATCACATTATCGAACAGGGTAAGGCTACCCTTTCCCAAGCTGGCGGCGCTACCGTTTCCGTTACCGACGTTCCGAACAGCGCCCTTGCTGGCCTTGAATCCGGCCTGCTCTTCAAAAGCCTGAAGATCAGACTCTCAACAATGCCTGACGACGAACTCGTCTCTGTCTTCACGCTCAACGCCGACTTCAGTTTCTCCGGCCTGAAGACGCCACGCATAAAAATCGAAAAGGGCAATGACGAGCCTGGTGCGAGCTTCATGCTGAAAATAGGCTTCATCGAAGAGACTGTGACTGCCATGCACTCGCTCTTCCGGCAACATGCAGGCAACTAGGGAGAACGTCATGAAAAGACTGCTCTTGCTCTTTCTTTTGTGTTTTGGGCTGGCCTTGCCAGGGGTGGCTGCTGATGGAACCAGCTTTAATCCTACAACAATTTCTGTCAAAAGCGTGGGGGCTTCGATCCCCGTTGGAACGGTGATTACTTGGCCTTCCAACTCATGGCCTTCTGACAGAGATAACTGGCTGGAATGTAACGGGCAATCCATATCCAGCGCAGTATATCCGGAACTGGTCGGGGTTGTCGGCAGCCGGGTACCCGATTACCGGGGGATATTCCTGCGCGGCCAAGGTTCACAGACGAGTACACATTACGGCACCGTGACGCATTCCAGCGCGGCACTTGGCCAGCTTCAGGGAGATGGAATCAGGACGATTTGGGGAACCTTTGTAGGCGGTGATTGGTCTGGACACGATAACCAAGGGGGATCAAGTGGAGCGTTTTGGCCTGCCGGGAATGCAGGTGTACAAGAAGGCGATGACTATAACCAGATACGCTACAGTTTTGATGTGTCGCGTGTTACTCCTGTGGTCGGTGAAGTCCGCCCGGTGAACCGTGCTGTTCGGTATCTTATCAGAGCAAGATAACTTTGAAATACAGGTGGATAATAAAATAAGGCAACGCCAGGGAAGAATTTACTTTGGCGTTACCTTATCTTATATAAATATGTAATTATATAAATACGTATTTATGGTTTTGCGCGAATAAGACAGCGCACATAGATATGATCAGGAGCTGTCTCTGCTCCTCCCGTATAATCGGTAGGGGTTCCCCCACCTGCACCGATACTTCCGCTTACACTTCCATTTCGAAGTGCCCCAGAAACGCCGCTGGCATTGGTCGTTCCGCTTACTGTGCCACTGGCCGTACCGGAAATGCTTCCGCCGCCTGTGCTGCCCCAGATCGGACCTCCTGAAGTCGTTGCGGCTACTGTGGAAGAACCTCCTACAGTGAACCCTGCAACACCCCCTCCGGATCTGGATTCATAGACACCGGGAGCAACCAAAGTATTTCTATCGCCAAAAGGACTAGTACCTTTTAGTGCTTCTTCAGTCGTTCGTTGAATAGAAACTCTGCCTCCAGCGATTCCCGAATCATTTCCAGTTTGGCTGATGGAAATCCATGTTCCCCCTGAGCATTGTACTGCCTGATATGTTTGTCCACCCGCTCCTCCGCTCGTGATGGATTGTCCGGCAGCCCATCCGCTCACGCCCAGGTTCGCCGCTGAAGAGAAAGACTGACCGCCCGCCGTTCCGCTCAGAGCGGTGGAGACGAGCTGCCCGGAGAAGGTGTGCGTGTGCGTCGGCTGAGTGTGGTTATGGCTTTTTATGGAGTTGGCCACGTTCTCGCCAACCGAGTGCCCGGACTGGAGGCCGCGCAGAAAACGGCCACGGTAGTCCGGGACCGCCGTTTTTCCTAAAACCCCGAACAGTTCCGGATACACTGGGAGGAAGGCAAAAAGGGCTTGCCGTGCCTTGATTTCCGGGGAGTATGTCCGTAGGGTGGCGAAGTCCCGCAAGGGGCAATACGGGGCCTCCTCTCCGCAGACAGGCAGGGATGGAAAGGAGGCAAGTTGCCCAAACGGCGGATGTACCATCTGCTCAGGCTGGTGACGAAAGCGGCCCTGTGGGGCGCGTTCTCCCGTCTGACAAGCTGGCTCATGGGTAAAATCCTGAGCTAAAAGCAAACCCGATGGAATGAAGCGACCCCCAACAGTGCCGTCAACACCGTTGGGGGTCTCCATCGGGTAAATAGGTCGAGAACCTTTTACCGGAGGGGAGGCCCTTAAAGAACCATCCCATGCCGGGGGTCAGAGTGCGTCAACACTCTGTCCCTTTCTGTTTTGAAGGATAAGGAGTTCCGGGGAATTTGGCAAGTCACGGTTTGGCTCGAATGAGGCAGCGGACGTAGGTGTGATCTGGAGCCGTTTCGGACCCACCAGTATAGTCCGTAGGATCACCACCTCCTGCGTCGATGACTCCGCTCACGCTCCCATTTCGCAGATTCCCCAAAACAGAGCTGGCGTTGGCCGTTCCACTTATAGTACCCGAGGCAGTCCCAGAAACGCTCCCTCCTCCTGTGCTTCCCCATATTGAACCACCTGATGTTACACCGCCCATCGTTTGGACTTTTGCTCCTGAAAACGGAACGTAGCTGGTTGTCACTGTACTCCTATCCCCACCTGAGTCGCTACTGTACTTGGAATAAAAAACTCCATTATTTTCAGTAATAGTGATGCCCCATGAAGCTGTTGGCGGCGTAGCAGAATAACCGGGAATAATTCCACCTGCCCCATAACCATTAGTGGTTCCGGTGTCATGGCGAAAGGTCACGTATCCCCCGGAGCTACTTGACGTACTCCCCTGATAGGAAAAGCTCTGCCCTCCAGCTCCACCACTCGTAATGGATTGTCCAGCAGCCCATCCGCTGACTCCCAGATTTGCCGCTGAAGAGAAAGACTGACCGCCCGCCGTACCGCTCAGAGCCGTGCTGACGAGCTGCCCGCTGAAACTGTGCGTGTGCGTCGGCTGCGTATGGTTATGGCTCTTGAGAGAGTTGGTCACGGTCTGTCCGACGCTATACCCGGACTGGAGGCCGCGCAGAAAACGTCCCCGGTAATCGGGTACCCGGCTGCCGACAACTGCGACCAGTTCCGGATATACTGCGCTGGATATGGATTTACCTTTACATTCCATCCAGTTATCTCTATCAGAAGGCCATGAGTTGGAAGGCCAGGTAATCACCGTTCCAACGGGGAGCGAAGCACCTACGCTTTGTACCATAACCTTTGTGGGGTCAAAGCTGGTACTGTCGGCGGCGAGTACAGGACTGGAAAAGACGAGCGACGCCAAAAGAAGAAAGAGGAAGAGATAAAAACGTTTCATAGTATTATCCTTGGCAAGAGAGTGTGAAGAAAAAACTGATGGAGAGCCAGGGGCCGAACGGCAGGGGAGTCTTGGGGGTATGGATTCGTCGACAAGGTGGCCTTCCGGATCAAGACCCGGTTGGGTTTCGGCAGGTTTGAAGGTGGCCGAGAAGCGGCCGGCATCATTTTGGAGGCTTGCCTGGAGGATAAGGTAGTCCACGGGCACGAAGGCCTTGATCTCCCGATCCCGCTGGACGACGAGCGCGAGCGTCGGCGTCTGGACACGGCCAAGAGAGAGGACTCCATCGGTATGGCCGGTTTCCTGGCCAAAGATGGTCATGGCGCGGCTGGCGTTCATGCCGATCAGCCAATCCGCCTGAGAGCGGGCACGGGCGGCGTCCCGGAGGTTGGCGTAGTTGCTGTTATCTTTGAGGGTACTCAGAGCCTTTTGGACAGACAGGGAATCGAGGGAGGCAAGCCAGATGCGCTGGACAGGGCCGGTGTAGTGGAAGTGTTCGAGGACTTCATCGACAAGAAGCTGGCCTTCCCGATCCGGGTCTCCGGCGTGGACGACCATTTCCGCTTCGCTGAGCAGATGGTTGATCACCTGGAGCTGAGTGAGGGCGCTTTCTTTGGGACGAAGTTTCCATTCCGTGGGAATAATGGGAAGATCTCGTCTGCGCCATGTCCGGAGGTTATCGTCATAGTCTTGCGGATCATACGGTGCGAGGATATGGCCAAAGCACCACGTCACAGTATCGGAGCCGCAGATTTGGAAAGTAGGGTTGTTCTGAGTGACCCCGAGTTCGGCGGCTATGGCTCTGCCGAGTGAGGGTTTTTCAGCAACAAAGAGACGCATGGTTTACCTCGTAGTTGATTTCAATTGCTGGAACATGATGATTTGGCACCAGAAAAAAGTCGTCTTATGGGTTTCATCGGATACTCTTAGTTCAGAAGGTTGCGGTAGGGGCCAAAGTATTTTTTGAAAGGGGTGAACAAGGCTGGGAGAAGACCTTCCTCAATTTCATCGGCTTGTAGATCGGCTGAGAAGCCTCTGCGACGGTTTTCAATGCGCAGACTGTTCTTATAAAATGCGATGTTCCATCCGGGACCGTCGTCGCGGGCTATTTCTTGCGAGCAGGGGAGGACAGCGCAGTACGAGGGAAGAAGATTTTTGAGGCGATGGAAGAGATTCTCCATGTGAGCGTCGGTCTGGACTTCAGTGAGATGCACACCATGCAAGAATGGTGAGGCATGGGCATAGAGAAAAAATTTCGCAATACAAGCGCGATGATTGCCATCTTCGGCGACATAGCCCTTGCCGTCCTGGATACAGATGAACGGAGGCATGTCCGAACGCTCACGGCTCAGGTAATATTCAGGGTTCACCGTAAAGCGGCTGAGGTTTTTCTTCATCTTTTCCCCGTGCCCCAGAAACTCCCGCCAGGTCATGCCCTGGTAAGCGGGATGGGACGTACCGTAGATCAAGCCGATGTTGACTGAGGCCGAGTCACAATGGCTCATGGAGCGGATGAAGTGCGCAGGCTGGAAAGCCTCAATGCGAGTATTCGCAAAGTAGGGGACAACGCCAAAAAGCTCCTTGATTTGCTCATCTGTCATGGCATTCTCCACTACTCATCAATCCAATGTCCGCCCTCAAGCGGTTCTCCAACATAGGTGACGCCGACTTTCCAGGTGTACTCATGGCCAGCGTAGGTCCGGCAGTAAGATGGGAGGGTATCGTCGACAATCCAGATGTATTTGTCGCGGCAGCGTGGCGTATTTTCCTTCTGGTACCAGCTCATTTTCCTCCAGACATCGTCGGGGATACACTCTCGGACAACTTCCCGTTTCCGGAGCTGGCGGTTAAGCAAATCGGCGGTACAGCGGCCAGCGCCGTTAACGATTGCATCGACGAGAGTCGGCATACTGGCGTCTTCGCCGACAGTCGGGCATTGGTTCAAAAAGTTTCTCCGGGCACGGACGGTATCCTTCCATTTCTTTTTGCTGATCCCGAAGTATCGGGAGAGCGCCGGGCCGCACTCTCCGGAACGAGTGCCGGATGACAGGCAGAGGATCGCTTCGCAGGCCAGTTTCGTGTCTCCGGAGAGTTCGTACTGGCCCGTGTCGATCTGAGGGAGTTCGTGATCGGTGGCGGAAGCAGGGATAGGGAGAAGCAGCAACGCCAGAAGAAAGATGAACTTTTTCACAGGACCTCCACTTATACTTGTTAAAACCCGGTTAACGTGTTACTTTATTCGTATGATTAAATCGTTCAAGGACAAACGGACTGAGACGCTCTTTAATGGGTATCGCGTTCCCGCATTTTCACCTGACTTGGCACGTCAGGCGTATCGCAAGCTAAAGCTGCTCAATGCCGCTACCTGCCTTCAGGATCTCCTGATTCCACCGGCCAACCGGCTCGAAGCCCTGAAAGGGGACCGCAAGGGGCAATACAGCATTCGGATAAACAGCCAATGGCGCATCTGTTTCGTTTGGCGTGATGAACACGCTTATCACGTTGAAATTGTTGATTACCACTAGGAGATACCATGTTTGATCGTATGCCTCCCGTACATCCGGGGGAGATTTTGCTGGAGGAATTCCTTAAGCCCATCGGACTGAGCCAGACTCAGCTTGCTTTGGCCACGGGAATGCCGCAGAGCCGTGTGCAGGCGATTGTTTCCGGTCGCCGTGGAATTACAGCTGATACGGCAATTCGCCTTGCCGCGTTTTTTGGCAACACGCCGCAGTTCTGGCTCAACTGCCAGACCTCCTATGAGTTGGACATGGCCGATTACACCGGAGAAGAACAGAAGATCAGGGATGTGGTACGTCCGTATCATAGTAGAATACCTAGTCTTTCTTTTTAAGGTTTTCGGCGAGTTTGCCTCCCGCACTGTTTTTCACCGCATTGTTCCATGCCGTTTTGGCTGCTGTGCCCGCCATTTCTTTAGCGACGGCAAGCGCGGACGGCGGTTTGGCGTTCATTATGGCAGCGGCTGATGCGGGGTTCATGCGTCCCCCGTGCTTTTTGCCGATTGCTTCTGCCTGTTTTTCAGCCAGTCCCGATTTGGCTTCCTTGGCGGCTTTCATGAGTCTGGCCATGCCTGTGGCTGCCTTGGCCATCGTTTTTGCCGAGCCCGCCATTGAAGACGCGACAAATCCCATACCGGCTGCGGCAGCGCCAATGGCGGCACCAGCACCAAAAGAGCCGACGCCCATGCCGCCGACGCTCGCTCCGTTGATGATTCCCGCGACCATCGCCGGCAGCTTGTCCGTGAGCATGAATAATGTTAGAGCGGAGACAAGAAGGATACCGAGCTCTTCCATGTTGCTGGCCGCCGACATTGTGGCGTAAAATTCGTTGAGAAAGCCTGTACCGACGCCGACAATAAGCGTCATGGTCATCAACTGTACGCCGATCCCAAGAACCGTTTTGAAGTAGTTGAGGGCCATATCCGAGGTCCAACGGCTGCCTCCGAAGCCGAGGAAGAAGATACCGGCGTAGGCCATAATCCATGCTGCACAAAGTTGCAGAAGCATGTTGATGGCGACGAGGGCGAGAATCAAAAGGACGAGCCCGGATATGATTAAGCAGCCTCCGGTATTTAGAGGCGAAAGAGCTGAAAAGTTTTGCACGGCCTTATGGAAGATATCAAAACCTATCTCCACTATATTTGATGGGCTCACCCCCATCTGTGCTGAGGCTTGGTTTCCAATAGTGCGCATTGATTCGATGATAGCATTAGCAATGGAGGGGCCATTTCTGAGCAACCATAAGAAAAAGCCGCTGAAAGTCAGGAAGCGGAACATCTCTCCGAAGAATTCAGCAATTGAAGAACGCCGGAAAATCAACGGAATGAATTGCCATACTATACTGATACCAACGAGATACATGAACAGTGTTGTTGCATGGGCTTGAATAGAGCCTGCCCATTGCGTCACAGCTTCTTGATATTTGGCAAGAACAGAATCCAGTACGTCTTTATCTGTCAATTCTGCTAAAGCTTCTTCAGGTAAGATTAGGCAGATGATACCTATAAAAAGTAAAGGAGAATAACGCATGTTTGCCCCTGTAAAGTTAGGAGTATTGGCTCTTTCCTTGCTTTTGGTTTCCGGCTTGGCGGGGTGTACGGATCAGGAGGCTGAAAAACGAGCTCAGCTTGCTGAGGAACGTGCCGTTGCTGCCGAAAAGCGAGCTGCCGTTGCCGAAGAAAAATCCTCATGCTTGAAAAGCAGATGAAGGACGATGCGGCCAGACGTGAGGCAGACAGAAAATTCACGGAAAGCAGACACGAGAAAAGCTCTGGGAGAGTCTGGTAGTTTTACCAGACCATTCCCGAACTTTTTCATGCCTACTTTCGGTAAACAGTTCATCAGCCGCCTGTTGACGCGCTTCACGGGCGGCAATTGTTTGTTCTCTGGCATTTTCCGCAGCGATCTGAGCCATCAACAAGGCCCGCAACTAGAGCAGCTGGTTGGCCTGGTGGCTTGAGAGCTGGTTGGCATACTGGATTGCTTCCAGGCGGCCTTGAGCTGTTTGGGCCTTGGACTGGATGTTTTCCAGATTGGCCGCGTCTTTTTTCAGGGCGGCCTGTTGCTGTTCGAGCGTGTGGACTACATTGTCATTGGCGTGTTTTTGCGCTTCCGAGCCAAGCTCTTCCGATTCGAGAAGGGCTTTTTTGTTTTCTAGCGTTGATGCCTTGAAGTATGGGCTGTTGCGGTAGGAGGAGACGCTTCCGAACTTGCGCATGTAGGTGTCCAGAGCTCCGGCCTGATTCGTGTAGTAGTCGAGCTGATCCTGAAGGGCGATGATCTTGTTCATTGTCCGCTGGGCTTGGTCCCAGACGTATGCTGCGGGAGCTATGCTGTTTTTGATTTGATCTTCATATTGCTGAAGCTGGAGGGCGTATCCCTCGATTTGCTTCAAGGTTTGGTTGACGGCTTCAATAGCCGAGAGTGTGGTCTGTTGGAGGTTCGCGGCGTCGAAGACGGGAATGTCTCCGGATCTTGCAGGGAGAGGGGAGAGCGTCATAAGTAGCGAGAAGATGACGAGGTAATGTTTCATGGAATAACCTTGGTTCCTTTTAAATTTTCAAAGAAGAGTTTTTTGCCTTCAGTATTTCGGCAAAGCCTTTTTCATTGATCGAATAGGGAAGACGTGTCGGTGAACGATAACCTTCCGCAAGCATATAGGAATATCTTTCTGAAAGATTGGTTGCGGCTGGATGGATATGCACCTGCATTTCTGGAGTTGAAGCTGCAATATCCGTAGCGAGTTCGAGCCAGTCCTTAAAGTGGACTGAATTTTTTGGGGAGAACTGGAAGGAAAACAGGAAAAAGGGATCAAAAATTTCTTTTTCATCTCCCATGACATAGAGGGAAGTTTCCATGTTTTGGGTGTTGTTATTTAGGTATGCGAGCACGTTGGCGAGATTGATGAAGTGGATGACGCCGGAACGTGTGGCAAGGACGATGGAAAGGTTATTCATGGAACACCTCAATAGTTGAAAGCTTGGTAGGGGCCGGGGAGAGTCATGTCCTTGAAGGCGATTACGTTGAAACGATAGCCGGGCCTGATTTCCAGAGTTGGAGCCACATTAAGATTTTTGCTGATGATTTGACCGAGCACCTGCCCCAAGGTCTGGTCGAGGGCTTCGGAGAGGGCATCTCCGGCACGCTGGCGGTCGGAACTATCGCTGGAGTTATTGTTGTCTTGGCTCAGATCGACGGCGGCAATGACGCCGGACATGAGGATGGCCGAGGATATGGTTCTGAACCAGTGATTGTTGATCTGGTCCGTAAATCCGGCGTAACCGGCACTGTCTGCTCCGGGCATAGCGCGGATGTCGAACGTTTTGCCGTCGGGGAAGATCAGGCGTTGCCATGCCATAAGGACGCGCTCCTGACCGTAGGCCACGTCGCTGGAGTATGCGCCGATGAGCCGGGTGCCCTGGGGGATAAGGAGAAAGCGGCCTGTTGCTGTATCCCAGACGTTTTGACTGACCTGTGCCATGACTTGTCCGGGGAGATCGGAATTGATTCCGGAGATCATGATTGCTGGGATCACGAAACCCGCACGGATCATGTAGGGGGAAGCGGGAGCTTCCACCTGGGAGTCAAGACTCCATGAATCCGTCCGTTCGAGCCTGCGCACATCGTTTTTGCCCGTGCCCGTGGAGCGGTAGAGTTCGTCGGCTCCAGAGACGCTTTCGTCTCTGAGTTGGGCAAGACGTGCCTGATAGGTTGAGGATGGATCGGTCATTGCGGCAAGGCGCTGACGGGCTTGGAAGATCTCCGCGTTAAGGTCACGGGTTGTGGAACGAGCACGGAGCTCCGAGACCTGCACTCCCATTTTGCTCCTCAGTGCGGCTTCCAGAGCCTGGAAACGTCTTTCCCGGATACGGAGGCGATCTTCAAGGTAGGGATCGACGAGGACAGTCGGCATGTCCACGTTATGTGAGTCTTGTGGCGTGGGAATCTGGGTTTCCTTGCCAGACTCTGCAACAGGGGGCTTTTCAGGCTGGGTATTACTTACATGTTGCTGAGGAATGGTGGCAATGAAGCTGCCGGGCCTGGCCTTGCTTGCGATCTCTTCGGCAAACTGCTGCGAAGATACGCTTGCCTTGGGATTTTCCGTTTTTTGAGGCCGTTCACGGGGAAGAGATCGCTGATAGCCGACATAGATGAAGACGCCGAGCACCAGCGAGCAGGCAGCTCCAAAAATCAGTAACGGAAGCCTGTTCAGGCGATTGGAATTCGGAACGGTTTCGGCGCTCAGCGGATCTGGAGCAAGATCGGTCTGGGGAAGCCAGCTCTTCAGCTTTTGGAGAATAGCCATCAGTTCCCCCTCGTGATGGTAATCTTGGTCTGCTTTGAGCCGACACCGGCGATGAGAATGGCCTTGTCGAAGAGCTGATCGACGATGAAACGATCTCCCTGGAGACGGTAGTTGACCATGACTTCCTCATCGCCGTTGAGGACGAGGAGGGAGGGGGCTTCGGTCTGCGACATTTTCGGCGGCATCTGAATGATCGTCTTCACGCCATCGTTGTAGACACGGACGGGTTTCCAGGGGGCGGAACCGGAAATACGGTAAGCAAAGTCGAGATTGCCCAGATATTCCTGGGTTTCCGGGATTGTTAGCTTTTCCTTTTCTTCCGTCTGGCGTTCCTTCAGAGCCAGGAAGCGGGCCTGAACCGCGTCCGGGTAAATGAAGGAGACCTTGGGCATGTACTGCGTTTTGTGGCTTTTGAGCCGGAAGTGGTAGGTGCGCCGGTTCGTAGTGACGATGAGACTGGTTTCCAGACCCACGTCCATCGGCTTGAGGAAATATGCTGGACTTCGGCGACGCCGGCACCGATGACTGCGGGCTCAACGAGCCAGCGGGCAGAGTCACCGATTGAGATATTGTTGATTTGTTCTCCAGGTTCAAGTTCAATATCCGTTACCTGCATGACGGCGCAGACAATCGAGGGTTGGACAGCACCGTGGAGGAAGCGGATTGCTCCGTCCAGGCCGGGAACGGGCGTGAGCTGGGTGGCGGAACGAGCTTGCCAGTCACGGGCTATTTTGAGGGCCTTTTGCTCGGCAGGCGTAAGAACCGGGTTTTCTCCGCCGAAGTACAGGGTTTCGAGCGGAAGATCGGGGAGATCTCCGGGAGTGGTCTTGGGAACTGCAAGAGCTGAAACGGGGAGGAGGCACAGGGCAGCAGCGGCATAGAGCTTTTTGCAGGTCATGGGATTATCCTTTCGGTGGTTTCAAGAAGGGGTCAGGTTTCTTATGGTGTCTTGGTTTGAGGAATCCTTTTGGCTACAAAATGTATCTACCGAATATTTTTGTATTTACGTGCAACAACCTGAGCGTACATGCGCTGACGTGCGGGTGTGGGGGAGTGGTATGCGCCGACAGCGGTCCAGTTGTAGCCGTGGCGTCTGATCTCGTTGGCGAGAATCCAGACTCCCAACATGGCGTTATTACGAGGCTCAAGTGCTACTTCAGGGCTGATACGAAGGTGTTTGAGCCACCAGTTGTTGATCTGCATGAGGCCGATGTCATGCGAGAGGCCACGAGCGTGAGCTTGGCGGATGATGGTCAGAGCGCTGGCACGGGAGCCGGGTCGGTATGTCTTTCCGCCAACGTTGACGCACCATGGATCGAGGCCGGATTCCGTCTTTGCGATGGCAAGGACGAGACGCTTGGGGACGCTGTAGCGTGAGCATGGCGCGTCAAATACGTCGGCAAGAGCTGGGGCCGTGAGGAACAGGAACGCCAGAAGGAAGAGAATGAGTTTCATATTGACTCCACGAGGACGTAGGGCATGTGCCATGATTCTCTCCATCAAAACATGTTTAGGATTCCAGTTTTGCCGCGAGAGCCTGCCGGCAGGCATTCAGTAATTTGCGGGCGGCGGCTGAGGCTTTAGGGGAAACTTGAGAATTGTGAGGGCCACGGTGTTGATCAAGGGTGATGACGCCCTTGCGCCTCAGTCGTATCCCTAGAGTCGATCTTGCCCCGTCGGACTCTTTCAGGGCGAAGACTCGGTATATTCCATCATGGCAGAGCCGAGCATAACTGCCGACGCAGTGTGACATCTCATAGCCTTCTTCAGCCAGAGCCTGGCTATCCGTGAGAGGTGTACAAATCACACCGTCAATGACGATTTCCGGAATGATGGAATCCCATTGGAGCAACCTGCCCTCCCGTTCCATGTTCAGAATTCTGATACGTCTGTGCCAATCTTCAGATCTGCGCAGCAGAGAAGCCCATGAAGAATTCTTGTCCGGCAGGCCCTGTGCGAAGCCTTCCGCATGGAGGTAGTCCGACATGAGCGTAAGATCTGACTCCGGATTCCGGAGCCATTGTCGCACGTCGGAAAAGCCCTTCTCTTTCCATATCCACGCACAATGCTTCAGAAAGGTGCGGTAGAACCGGCGGACAAGCGGAGAGTCGTTCGGAAATTCGGTCCGGTTGGCAAAGCGAATAAGCTTCACATAGGCGCAGACCGGCGCATGGATACCGCCGCAATTGGCCAGGGCCAGATCCTCAATGACAGCGTTGTTTTTCACGGCCGCCCATTCGCGGACAATGAGTGACGAGGCTCTGGACAGCCAGCGCCACGACGTTGCCGACTCGAAGCTGCGTATGCGATCCCCGTCTTCAGATCGGACAGGCCTGCGGTCCAGGGCCGTGCTTTTTCTTCCGTCTCTGACCCAGAGTTTCCGTGAAAAGAGGTCATCTCGGCCCCATTGCTGCGGGTTGATCTCCATCAGAACCGGGAGAAGATTCCGATGCTCTGCGGCTACTTTCAGCAGCGCCGGACGATACCGAGCATATTTCAGATATTCAGCAACAGTCCATTGACGCCAATTAATGCCGAGCAATGCGGAAAGCACGTCGCGGTCAACGAAATGATCCCACCAGATAGCCCGTAGTGTTCTGGCACCGGAATCCATAGATGCCTTTGCAATCAGCCCATTAACTTTATAGATTTTGTGCTTTTTCCGGCTCCATGCGTCTCCGCCCAAATATTTTCTGAAAATTGCCTGGCGTACCCAACTCGGCACACCGTTTTCTCCTTCATCGGGGAGATTATCAGCACCAGCAGCGCAAATCGCCGCTTGAAGAGCGTCCCTGCACAGAGAGAGGCCCCAATTAAGCTAAAGTGTATTTTTCCCAATGGGGGCAAAGGGAATAGCTGGCCAATTGCGCAGATCTTCTGTTTCAAGCCATTCAGCTTTGTGCAAATCAAATTGGAAGGTATACAGCACACCGTCTTCTTCCCGGTCGATTCGCCAGAGATTGTATATCGTCAGCCGCTTCAAGCCGTTTTCTTCGGAAAAACGGCATATACGGAGCAGCTTGTATCTGATGATGAAGTCTTTCGCCTGGCGGTAGACTTCCAGAAAATCCTTCCGCCCGAATAGAGAGGAACGGGGGAGTTTTGATCCGTTCATGGCTACCTCAGTGCCGCCAGCTGGTATAGAGTTCCTTGAAAATTACGTCCTTGGTGACGACGATATAATGTGGAACTATTCATAGTGTTTTAATTTTTTGCGCAGGTGGTAAACACCATCACCCGACCGTAATTGGAGTCAGGATAGATCCATGCGTCGGAAGAGCTGGTGTTCAGGACCCGAAGATGTACCTGCCATTCGGTATCGGATACGGAGGTGGCCCATGCCTGGATGGACGCCATGCTGGGGGACTGCTCTCCGGAAGAGACGATTGCCGGGGCGACGTAGATTTGAGGAACTGTGCCGGTGCCGGGAGCACATGAGGGTTTGGCGACCTTGTCGCCGTTGTTGACGAAGGTGGAGGTCTTAAATTGCGTGGAGTTGCCGGTATCAGCGAGGAGGACGAGCTGGTTATTCCGGCAGAGATACATGCCCTGATCCTCATCGAGGAACATTTTGCCTTCATCGGCCTCGGTGCAGGTCTCGCCGTCGGCGACGGTTCTGGAGACGTACTGGATGGAACCGACGTTTTCGATGTCGTGCCCGGTCATGTCGAGAGAGGTTTCCATTTGATTGTACTCCGGATGACCGGGAACTTCCGAGCGGTAAAGGTAATCCGTGCCGAGGTCGTACTCGTTAAAAGCGGAGTAGGCTCCGAGGTGGCCGGGACCTGGAGAAGCAATACCGAGAGCGGCCAGATCGAGTATGAAGCCGCCGGCTGCGCCGTGAAGCGTGCCGTCGGTCTGACCGGGGAGGGCACCGGTGGAGACGAAGCCGCCGGCTCCACCGAGCTGGAGAGCGGCTCCGGGAACCGTCAATGTAGCGAAGGAGTCGCCTTCCTCATGCTCACGCCCGCCCCTGGTGATCGTGATGGTATTCAGCGTGTTTTCGTGTGGGCTGCGCACGTAAATTTCATAAGACTGCCCCCAGATATTGCTGTTGCGAAAGCCGTCTGGAAGAAGATCGTCGTCAATCAGATTCTGGATGGAGATCTGAGGCCCGGAGGAAGGCGTCGCGGAGGAGAGCAGGGTTTCAAAATTCCTTTTGACATAAGCGTTGGCGGCCTCGTTGACCTGACGCATCTGATCCGCTGCCAGCCCTTGCTGGAAGGCGATGAAATTGGAACGCCAGAGGTCATAGACACTGGGCATGAGCATGGCGATGATCGCAAGGACGATCAGCATTTCAACGATAGTGAAACCGGATTGACGTGAGATTTTCATGGCAGGCTCACAATGCTGACGACGTTGCCGGCAGGGATGGAGGCGGCTACGGCGATGCCGCTGGGAGACAGTCGGGAGTTCACATTTTTGCCGATCAGGACGGAATTGCCCATGAGTTCCCTTATGGCGAAGACTTCATCCTGTGAGGCTTCTCCATAGACGTAGCAGTAGCCACCCGAGATCTTGGCCTGCCAGTTCCGGATGGAGCGATAGCCGGTGGGGAGTTCAAGGGCGTTGGCCGGCACGGAGGCGATGTCGGGATGGGTACGGACATAGTCGGAGACGGCGGTTCTGTAGATGCAGAAGTTCACGGCAAGGGCTCGTTCAGAATGGTTTCGGAGTGATGCCTGTGGTTCTACGAAACTGAACGACGCGAGCAGTCCGAGGAGGATAGCGATGATGGCCAGAGGATACATGAGCCGTCCTGTAGCGTTCCGGGGAGGGTGTCCTCCCCGGAGAGAAGGGGTTAGTGGGACTTGTAGACGATGGTGTTTTCCGTTTCGTTCGTGCACTGATCGGTGGTCACGATGGAACCGCGTTCGATTTCCGTCCCGTTGACGGAGATGGATTCCCATGTGTCGATCTGGAAAGCGCCGAGCTTGACGCATTCAGACTGGGGAACCAGGGTGAGTTCAATCGTGAATGAGCGGCCATCATCGGAACTGGCGACGGTGACGTCGCCGTTCCATGCGTCGGCGATGGCCGTGCCGTCGCCGTTGAGCATGGTGGGAGGAACAACCAGGGCGCTGATGAGCTCGTCATTGCTGATGGAGGCGTAGGAGCGCAAGTCCGTATAGGCGTGCTGGATGTTGACGCGGAAGGCAGCGAGCGATTGCTCCGTGGAAGCGAGCTTGGCGGTTCCGAAGAGCCAGTCCGAGAGCTTTCCGGCGTTCATGACGATGAGCAGTCCGACGACCAGCACGATATTGTTTTTCCGTTGTCTTTCCATGAGTTAACCTCCAATTCCGATAGCGATTTGTTGTTGAATGGATGTGATGCCCGTGACCATGAGGATAACGAGACCGCCAACCATCAGGATGCAAATGATGTTCAGGGCGCGGGCGGCCCGCACGATCAGGGCGATGCCGTCAGTGAGCCAGTCGGCTGCGATGGCACGGATCTGTTCACCGAACCCCGGAAGGTTCGAGTATGCCTGGAGTTCTTCGACAAGCTCCGGTGAGGGCCAGCGTAGTCCCGTTTTTTCGAGGGCATCGCCAAGATTTGAGCCACGCCCGACATGGTTATTGATTCTGCGCAAGATGTTCCGCAGATAGGGGGTGGTGGAGTGATCGGTGAGCATGGCGGCGAGAATGTCCACGGGCTTTTGTCCCACGGACATGAGCGTGGCCACGGTGTGCAGCCATGAGACGCCGACAAGCAGACGGTAGACGGACCAGGGAGGTATCCTGTCCGCCCATAGCCTGCCGGTTCCCGCCCAGAGGGGCAGGGTGACGAAAACGAGGATCAGAGCACCGACAAGGGCGAGGAGGGCAAAAAGGCCCGCAGAGGAATCCACGAAGCGGGAAATCCTGTACAGGATTGCGGCTGGTCCCTGCCAATGGGTGGGATCGGTGATGGCGGTCAGTTGAGGAATGATGACTACGGACATGGCGTAGAGGACCACGACGACCAGGGCGAAGAGAAAGGCCGGATAGGCCACGGCTCCGATGACAGCGCCAATGACTTTCCGTTTTGCCGCGAGGAGATCCGCAGCCAGCAGGAGCCCTTCCGAGAGCTTGCCGCCGATCTGACTGGAGTGGATGAGCAGAATTTCTTCCAGAGTGGCCAGACCGGCCAGCGTTTCGCGCATGTTTTTGCCTGCGGAGAGCCTGTCACGCATGAGGGTGTAGCATTGCGCGGAGAGAGAGTCGGCGGCACGCGCCTGTTTGGCGAAGAGCCGCAGGCTTTCGTCAATGGGCATACGGTGACGCTGATGCGTGGCGAGCTTGCGCCAGCAGCGTTCCCGTGTCTTCGAGCCGAAGGCCAGCCTGGCGAGTTTGCGCTCGATGCTGACGGGAAGACGGATTTCCGCATTCAGGTTCATGCGACCGCCTGCCATTCAAGGTCGAAGTCGAGAGTGACGCCGAGACGTTCTTCGGCCAGAGCCGGATCGACTTCTCCGGCCAGGACGAGACTTCTGGCATGGGCGACGTGCGTCATGCCGTGCATCTCGTTGAGCCAGTACATCTGGGCGTCCCGCAGAGAGCCCTTTTTCAGGATGGAGAGGAGCATGGTGGTGACGGGCACGACTTCCGCAGCGACGCGGAGTCCCGTGAGTCCCATGCCGGAGCAATGCTCGCAGCCGTCGCCCTTCGTATGGATTTGGGCGAGTTCTGCGGCGTTAAAGAGTTTTTCGAGACGGTTTCCGAGCTGAGGCTGGAGGGAGGAAAGTTCCAGAGGCCGCTTGCAGCGGGGACACAGGACCGGAACCAGACGCTGGTAGATCAGGCCGTTGAGTACGTTGTCTTCATAGAGATCCTCAAGGGGGACGCCCATCTCGCGCAGACGGGGGATGATGCCGAAAGCGCTGGAAGCGTGGAGGGTGGTCCAGACGCCATGACCTGTAAGGGCGGCTTCAATGGCGGCGGAAGCCAGCTCGATGTAGCGGATTTCGCCGATCATGATCACGTCCGGATCGGAGCGCATGAGCCCCGCATTGGCGTTCACCATCTCCATTTTTCTGGCGTTTTCCACATTCGTGTTGGTGATGACGTTGCGCTGCTTTGTCCCTCTGATCACGTATTCCGCCGGATCTTCTAGCGTCATGTAGTTTCGAGTGGGGTTCTCCTCGGCCATTCCCTCCATGACGTGTTTAAGGAGTGTAGACTTGCCATGTCCGGTAGCGCCCGCGATGATTGAAAGTCCGGAACGTTCTGTGAATCTCCGGAGGAGCTGTTGCTGTTCCGGAAGATAACCAAGGGCTTCGACGCGCTGTTCCAGTGTCCCCTGGACTGAGGTAGCGTTGTAAAGCAGGCGCAGAGCGACGAAGGTGCCCGGGCCGGGGATAAACGGGCTGAGGATCGGCTCGGCGTGGAGACGGACGGCGAAGACGCCTTCAGGCAGGTACTCGCGTTTGGCGATGCGGGCGTCGTGTTGTTCCAGCGGGGAAAAGGTGGATTCTCCACCGCCCTGGGAAATGTCGGACTGGAAAAGGGCAAGAATGAGAGCTTGGCCTTCAGTGCCGTTCAGAGTCTGAAACGGTTGCAGCAGTCCCAGACGCCGGAGTTCGATAGTGGTGTACGGCCCCCAATAGGTGATGTGAATATCCGATGCACGGAGGGTCCATGCCTTTCTCAGGAGGTCGACGATGGCGTCGACCGTGGCGTTGATGGAGCCCTCTTTGTTCATGAAATGGACGCCAAAGTTTTTTTCGAAGGCGCGAGGCGAGTACCAGCGGCACGGCACCACGGCGACGTCCATTTCGCGGGAGCATCTGGCGAAAAGGGCGTCGAGCAGGGTATCGCCCTTGAGCTCCTCAGAAGCATGGAAGGAACCGTCGCGCCAGATCAGGCGCTCCGAAAGGGCTGGAGGAATGGAAGGAACGTAAGTATCCATGATTACATCCAGGGTATTGCCGAACCGTTGATGACGACGCGATCCCGCGCAATTGACTGCACTTTTCCGTAACCGGGAACGGTATCTCCCGTCTTGACGACATGGGTCCCCTCCCTGGTCCGGAGGGTGGCGATCAAGTTTTCATTGATGCCGCGCACAGCCATGACGACGATCCTGGTCGACTCCTTCTTTTCCGGCAGCCCGGGGACACCGGAAGGCTGGGAAAGAGAGGGAAGCACAACGGGACCTGCCGGAACATCATCCTTTTTCTGGAGTTCTCTGATCTTTGCGTCGAGCTGTGCGAATTCCAGTTCCATCTTTTTAAGATCCGCACCGGCCTGGATACCGGTAAGAGTGCCGAGGTTGTCGGAGTAGACAGTACGGGGATCGAGTTCCGTAATGGGAGGAACGGCGACGCCTTCCGCCTTTCCTGAGAGCCTGGAGGAAGTTCGTTCCGGAGCGGGAGCCGTTTCAGGGGCGATCTTTTTAACCGAACGTTGGGGTGCCGGTTTTTGCTGCGGAAAGAACTGAAAGGCAACCGAGCCGATCAGTGCGCAGCCGAGGACGGCCAGGATGGCGATCTAGGCCTTTTTCTTGTCAATGTGCATAGAGTTCACCTCGTATGGTCCAGTTGTCGGAGTAGGAGATCTCCGTGACGATCAGACCGGGAATTTCGGACAGGGCCTTCCCCAGACTGACGTAATCGGCCACGAGAAAGGCGGGGACGTGATCCAGTTCAAAGGATGCCTTCACCCAGGGACAGGAAAGCGAGATCCTTTCGACCGTCTTTGTCTGGCGTTTGGCGAAGGTCAGCTTTTTGAGGTTCAGGCGGAAGTGCTGGGTGAGAGCGTAGAGCCTGCGTGCCGCATCCCTTTGGGAAAGCAGGGAGGAAGCGGAGCGATTCGCCCCGGCAAGAGGAGGCAGCGGCCTGGATGACGTCGCAATCTTCGGCTTTTGCGGGTCGAGCACCGCGTTGAAGGACAGGTGCGTGTAGTCCGAAAGCGGCGTCTGCTGCCATGTGGCGGAAAGGGAAGACCCTGAACAGCTCAGGCTGGAGAGTCCCCAGCCGTTCGCGGCCATGGGGAAACGGAACATCTCCGGGGCGCACTGATTGAAGAATGTTTCCGGCAGGGGAGCCTGCATCCATTTGCTTGAAAAGTACCTTTCGGGATGCTCGGCCAGTTCTTTGGCCCTTTTTTCCTTGTTTTGGGTGAGAATGCGGGCCTGTTCCAGGGCTTCCTGAGCCGCCCGATATTCGAGGACGGAATCGACGGCCCACCAGCCGAAGGCGAAGCCGACGGCTATGGCGGATGCCTTCAGAAGCTTGATGGCCGCCGTATCTTTCAGATGTCCTAGGGCAGCCGGGTCGTTCATGAAGGACGTCTTCGTCGGCTTCGTGTGGTTCAGGAGAACATCTGCATTGGAAAAGGACTGGAGTTCCGGAACGCCGAGAGAGTCCTGCACGGAGACGGCCACGCTTTCGGCGTCTTCCTGAGTGTCGAAGCAGCGGTCCGTCTGTCCTGAGACAATCCCCCTGCGGACGCCGATCACCCACCAGAAGGGCTTATCGTCATCCGCGTCGACGAGGGGAAAGACGTGGACGGCGTCAGGGTACTTGTTCAGGACAAGCGTTGCGGCCAGAGAGCGGACTCTCTTCCACGACCTGTTCCTTGAACGGGCCAGGGCATACTGTTTTTCAAGCACGACGGACAGATCGCACTTTTCGTCGTACCCTTCCGCTTCCAACACAAGTTCGGCACGTTTCATGTCTTCTTTGAGCGGGAACCAGTCCAGACCGACGGCATAGGACTGTCCGTTGATGACTACACGGCGCATCACACGTTCTCCGCACTTTCCAGTTCGATGGTGACGACAAGCAGGGTTTTCGAAAAATCGGCATCACGACTCGTATTGAGAACGCCGAGGGAGTTGCCGAGGTTCTGGGTTGACTGCTCAAAGCCGGCGAGAACGAGCGTCTGCCCCATCTTCATCTTGCTGCGCTGCGCAAAGGAGCGGGTACTTACTTGCGGAAGCTGGACATAGACCTGTTCCCGGTCGATTTCCTCCATAGAATCCAAAGCAGACAGGGTTACGGTATACTGGAGAATCACACGGCGATCTGGAAGGATATGCGGAATGATGGTCATGGCGAAACCTGTGGTGACTTCGCCGGGGGTGATCTCCGAAGTCTGGTTGTACTCGCTGGTGGCCAGGGTCATGCCCGCGAGGTAGGCATGACGTTTGATTGCCTGTACGGGTAAAGGCTGGTTCGACATGAGCAGGCCGCCAGCGGAACTGAGCTGGGTGGCGCGGCCCCACTCTCTGAGCGCCTTGATCGTGCCGCTGGAGCCCTTGAGCTTGCCTTTGACAACGCTTACGGCGGCGGTCGACGCGCTCCCCAGATCGCCCAGGCTGCCCGCGACGACGGAGACGTCGTTGTTTTCGAAGAGGGCCTGAAGGTTCAGCCCGGCGCTGGAGGCGTCGGTGAGTTCGAGCGCCCAGACGCGCACGGTGATTGCAACTTGGCGGGAGAGCCGGGCGTTGATCGAGTCGATGTAGGCGGTCACGTCACGCAGGCGCGTATAGGAATCCCTGACCGTGACCGTGCCGGCAGCCTGATTGATGGAGACGGTGCCCCTTTTGCTCAGGAGTCCCTTGACGGCGGTTTCGATCTCTTTCCAGATGTTCATCTCGATTTTGGTCTGGTGGACCTGAGATGTCTGGGAGGAAGTGTCTCCGGAAGTGACTGTGCTGTTGATGCTGGAGCCGCTGATGGAGCTGGAACCCGTGCGCTCCTTGCTCTTGTTGGACACCTGACTGTCGTAGGTGATCACGCCCGGTGCGGCCATGATGGTGTACGTGCGCACCTGCATGGCTGAGAAAGTCATACGGTTGGTTTTTGCGTCATAGTCCCAGCCGTATCCGGACAGGCTGGAGATGGTGTCCAGTAGGCCGCGCAAAGAGCCGGTATAGGATACGTCGATCAGTCCGGACATGCTGGCCAGAGGCGGCAGGCCCAGATCGTCAAGAGCCGGCAACTCTGGTGAGGACGACTGTTTTGTCGGCTGGGGATCGTCGGCATCGGTATCGGAGACCTGGGCCGAAAGAGGCGCGATAGTGCTGAGCGAGGCCGCGATCTCGGAGAGTGTCCCCTTCTGTTTGAGGGTGACGCTGGCGTTAAGAACGGGGATGTCTTCGCCGTCCGTTTGCCAGACGATGGGTTTCGCACCGAGATACGGATGTTCGGCAATGGACACGGTCTTCGAGCTGGAGAGCTCGTTCAGCTGATCTCGTTTTGCCTCGACCTGCTGGACCGTGGGCGCTCCACCGTCCTTGACGGCACAGCCGGAGAGGAACAGGAGTGCGGTAAGAAGAAGGGAAAGGTATCTTTTCATTATCTGTCACTCACTTCCAGAACGTTGTTTGAGGGATAGAACGTTGCCCGGAGCGGGAATCCCGCTGCATGAAGCCCTTCAAAAAGCTGAGTAACGGCGGCAACGAAGTTGCCCCGGAACGTTGCGCGGGACTGCATGTCGAGATCCGTGTCCGCGTTCCAGACGAGCTGATTTGCCCAGACATCCAACTGCGTGCGCAGACTCCCTTGGGAGAGTCGCCATTCGGGAAGGGAGACAGGCTCGGCAACGATGGTGACGGCTGGAGAGGCCGGGATGGACGTGGCCTCAACTTTCGGCGTTGCCGGTGTTTCAGGCGTATTGGTCGTGGCCGGAGCGGACTTTGATGTCGCTGCGGCATCGGCCAGGGCCGTAGCCACGACGGGGGATTCAGGCTGGGAGGGGGCCGCCGAGTTTGCCAGAGCCGGAGCGGACGACATTCCTTTTGGCGTAAATGTGACGAGCTTGGCCTTGGCGTTGATGTCGACTGTGGAGTCGGTAGCCGTGGCTATATCCATGAGAGCCTTTCGCCACGGAACATTTTGGGGATAGGGAACCTGCTTCTGGCGCAGTTCCGTCCCCTGGATGCTGTACTGCCATTTGACGGGGATCACCGTGCGGACTGCGGTGATGATCGGCATCATCCGGGAATCTCCGGAGGTCTTCTCTTTGTGGGCCGTGGGTGTCTGGGGAACCGGCGTCTGCGGTGTTTCTGGGAGAGGCACCTCCTTTACTGCGGGAGCCGGTTCCGGAGTACGCGCGGGAGGCGTCACCACCGGTGTGCCCGGAACCGGCTCTTCCGGAGCTGAGACGGAAGCTGCTGGAGCCGCAGTCGTGGAGGGAAGACCGCCCATGAGCTTGCGGATCATGCTGAAGGCCGTGCCGTCCGAGGTTCTGATCTGGAGATACCCGGTAGGGGTGATCTCGCCGATAATTTCGTCGAGGACGTAGCCGATCCGGAGGCCGGAAGAAGAATCTGAGGGGAAAATGGCGAAGCCGTGGCCACGGAGCTGGTCTTCGAGCGACGTGCCGAACTGACCCGGCACAGTCACGAGGGAAAGGCCGGTCTGGCCGGCGGGATACCGTCGCGAAAGTTCAAGTGCCGCCTGAGAGGCGAAACGTTCGGCGTCTGCCGGCCATGTTTCGCTCAGGGCGTCGGCAGTTTGGACGCCGGAGACCTCGCGGCTGCCGTGGAACGGGAACGCTGCGCAGCCCGTGAGCAAAAGGAGGCAGACTCCAGTAACAAGAGTTCGTTTCATGCAGTTCCTTCCTTCAGAGGAGTTAAAGTTGCTTTGACCAGTTGAAGTCGCGGATGAAGATGCCTAGGGGGTTCTTCCTGATCTGCTCTTCGGACGTGCGGTTTGTGGGAGGTACTACATAGATGCGGACCAGTGCCCGCATTCTGAAACGGGATATGATTGAACCGTCGCCGCGAGCGCGAACCGTTTCCATCCAGTCGACCTGCCATGTTTCGTCGGATTGAGGGATGACCGAAGTAATCTGAACATCCACGGTTTCTTTGGCGGCCCGTTTAAAGGGAGAGGTGTCGGAATCAGAACCAAGATACTCCTGCATTTTGAGGGCAGCCGGATCTGACGAATCCAGAGATGCGTAGAGTTCAAAAATGGCGTTGCGCTGGACGACGACATCCGGAGTGACCATGCGCGCCAGGGTGATGGCGCGGGCCAGCAGAGAACTGACGATGCGAGGATCAGCGGGAGCAGCTTTGTCAGCAACGGAAACAGGGAGTGTCTGACCAAGCTTGTCCACTTCAATCACGTAGGGAACGAATTTGGACTGGGAGCCGATATGGATCATGCCCCTACACCGGCCAGACCAGTGAGCAGACCGAGGAGGCCAAAGAGCTTCCAGAGACGGAGCGAGGCATTGCGGCTGCTTTCGTATTCGTTGTGCTTCTTTCTGGCGTCCAGATAGGGATTTTCTTCTGTCATGCCGCGTCTCCCATGTAGTCGGCGAGGGACACTCCTTTGGACTGGAGCCATACGGAGAGCCATTCGTCGCCATATTGCTGTTCAAGTTTTTTAATGAGTTGTACGGATTCCCGATCCGAGGCTCCGGCAAGGGCGAGGGCCAGCGGTCCCATGGCGAAGTTGAACAGCCGGCAGCCTTTTTCCGAAGTGAGGTAATAGTGACGTTTGGGAATGGCCGTTGCGAGGATTTCGATCTGGTGCTCGTTGAGTCCCATCTGGTTGTAGATGGCGGCGATATCGCGGGCGCTGGGATTGGGAAGGAATATCTTGGTTGCGGTTTCGGAAATCACAACATCGAAAATGGCCGAGTTCACGGCGTCGGAGATGCTTTGAGTGGCCATGAGGAGGGCGCAGTTGCTCTTTCTGAGAACCTTGAACCATTCCCTGATTTTTTCTCTGAAAATAGGATGGCCGAGCATGAGCCACGCTTCATCCAGAATGAGCAGAGCCGGCTGTCCCAGCAGGGATTTCTCAATTCGGCGGAAAAGGTAGAGCAGGATGGGCAGCGCCCATCTGTCGCCCATGCCGAGAATTTGTTCCATCTCGAAGGTAGAGAAGGTGGAGATTTCCAGAGTATCCTCTTCGGCGTCGAAGAGCGTCCCCATGGAGCCGCCGGTGACTGAAACCACAGGAGGCACGGCTCCGGAGAATCGGAACCCACCGGGATATTCGCCGTCGAGCTGGGGCTGGTCATACGAGAGTGTCTTGCCAAGCAGGGAGGCGAGGGTACGGAACGCCACTTCGGCGTCTCCGGAACGCATGGTTCCGATACATTTCATCGGCTCACCGAACCGTTCCTGCCAGATCCTCCCGTCGGGGTTCAGCATGACTTCGCAGGTCATCGGGTCTTCCAGAGCCGAGTTGACAAGCTGTCCCATGTGTGCCCTGAGAGATGTTTCCCAGCTGGAGTACAAGGTCGATGTCTGCTGTGTTTCCATGAAGAACTTCCTGTACTAAAGGCCGAGAAGTGATAATGAAATGAAGGCCATCACATGGAAGGCAAAACAACACATGGCCCAGAAAAAACGGTCCCATACGTCTCTATCGAACGGGCAAATGAAAATGCCAGACATGAAGACACCAAGACGGAAAGGTAGCGGGCTTCATCTGGCCATTTCGTGGGAATAGGGCAGAGCAACAAAAAGCTGAAAAAGGCGTAGGAAGCGATACCCGACAGGACAAGAAGGACAAGCGACCTGATGTTGTTTTTTGCAAGTTTCGGGATGCAGGCCAGCAGGGCTGTGTAGAACAGCAGGAAAAGACGGGCTCCGAGAGGCCATGAGGTTATGTCCGGATTAAGCAGTATGAAGCTGACGGAGCCGTAGGACAATGCACAAGAGAGCGGTATCCACAAGAAAAGATTCTTATTGTTCGGGTTCATATGGAATGGCACAGTTCCGGCTTTCCGTTCATTTTCGGCAGGAACGGAGCAAGTTTTTTGGGGGGCTTTTCGTATATAGCGAGTCATTGCGGTCATTCTCCCATGCCGGGTGCTACGAGAAAGAAGAAAGCCATGTGACAGCCAAAAGACATCGTTGATCTTCCAAGTCGGTCCAAAGATGCTGTTGAATCGTCCCTAAAAGGAGTCAGGGAGAATGCCAGCCATGATGTCAGACAGACGGAGAGGTAGCGGGCTGGGCGTGACCACTCTGCGGGGGCGGCATGAAGAGCAGGAAGCTGAATACGGCATAGGAAATAATGCCTGACAGAAGGAGAAGACCAAAAAAACAGGCAAGTTCTTCTGTTACACGTACCGGGATGTAGAGCAGCCAAGCCCATCCGAGAAGCATGGAGAAACGGGCGCAGAACGACCATTCCGGAATGTTCGGGTCGAGCAGCATAAAGCTGATGGAACCGTAGGCCAGTGCCAGGGAAGTCGGTATCCATGCAAAAAAGACGAAGTAGCGTGTTGGAAGTTTCATCTCTCACCTGTCGCAGAAATCAAAACTAGTTAGTAAATAGAAAAATATTGAGGTAAATTATGTCGAAGAATAAATTTCGTCATGAGTCTATGAAGCCAGAGCAATTTGATAATGATGATTTCACTATGAAAATATTTGAATATTCAAAATCAATATTTCAATTAATGATAGTTGTGAATGGGAGCGTTGTTGCAGCACTTTTGCTAAAGATTTCTCCTTATATAGAGAAACAATAGGTATTGTATTTTCAGGCATTATATTTAGTTTTATATTTAAATCGCTATGCATAGCGTCGTTATTTGGGTATGCAAGATCTCATAGAAAGGATTCCTTTTCAATGGCAGTAGGTATGTTTTTTGAAGCCCTATCAATACTTTGTTTATCTATATCGTTGCTCTACTCTGTTCGTTTTTTACCCATGTAAAACCCATAACAATCCTAAAATTATTGCTGAAGGCAATACAGATATTAAGATTGAGAACATACAGCCGTGGTGGTCTTCAGCCCATTTTTTTATCATATTGTTATTCTCATTTTTCTTCTTCTGCGAACTGACTTTTATACTGGCGTTGTTCCAGTCCAAACGGATTTCTTCTCGAAAAAACTCTTCCTTCTTTGCTTTTTGTAAGGCTTCTTCGGGAGAATCGGCGTCAACGAGGCATGTCTGGGTGCCTGTGTATGGGATTGTGACTTTATAGAACGGCATAAGCGCCTCCCTGTTGACCACGGAGCCAGCCGACAAGACTCATGGGTGACGACGTTCCGGACAGATAATCGCGGGCAAGGGAAAACAGACGAGTGAGATCGAGCCTTTTCCCTTTTCCTGACAAATAGTTGAGGTATGTCGTGACGGGGACGCGCTGACGTTCCGGCTCAGGCCAGAGCGCGATCAGCGCGTCCGCGTCTTGCGAGGGAGTGGGAGAGGCCGAAACGGTAGGCTGATTGAACCGCTTTTGCAGTTCCTCGATACGGGCACGGTAGACTTCGGCTTGTCGTCTTTCTTCAGGGGAGAGGACCGGTTCCGCAGGCACGAATTTCCCGAAAGCTGTCTTTTTGGGGCGCACGAGCGGAGCCTTTTCGAACTGGCGCGAGTGCAGCCAGCTAGAGAGCTCAGGAGGGTAGCCGTTGAGCCAACGGCTATCGGTACGCTTATAGAGCTCGACTGTAGCGAGCAGTACTTCGATGGGGGGCAGCTGCCCCGCGCGCTCCATCCGGCGATAGACGCGCAAGGCAAGCTGCCTGTTGTGGGGCATGGCCCAGGTCGCGGTTTGGGGCCATGCGGCCCACAATTGCTCGAACTCATGTGAGACGGCTGGGCGGTGTAGTACGCGGGGTGCGTGTGGTGTCGCATTCGTTCGAGACAAAGAGGAAAAATCCCCCCTCCCTTGTACCCTCTGGGTAGTTGGAGCTGACGAGGGGAATCCAGTACGGCGGGAGGATTGGAGAGGGGAAATCGCCGCTGGGCTCGGAAGGGGGGAAGGGGGGTAATATCTTGTTTCTTATTTACTCTTATATCATGCGAAAAATTTTCGTGTGGTTCCTCTGCCGTGATGCGCGGGTCGTGCGTGGGGATGCCGAGTTTCCTGAGCAGGGCGATCAGGCGGGGAGAGAGCAGCAGGGTGTAGATGTTGCGGCCATGCTCGTCTTTTCGGATCGAGATGTACTCCGTCTTGACCAGCTCATTGAGATGGTTCTGGATGGTGCGCACGGATGACTTGGAGAGCAGGGCCATCGTGGTCTGAGAGAGCCAGCAGTGATCCTTTTCCCCACATGTCGTGAAGATGAGAATATAAACATAACTTGCGTCGGTAGAGACGCCTTGATCATGTCCTATGAAGGCAGGCTGGTATTTATCCCTGACATGGAAAAAAAGCTCACAGGAGCAAATGTTTCGAAAATTCTCATAATTTCGCGACCTTGTGGGTTGCAGAAAAAAGAGAATAACCAAGCCCCCCTAGCTTGACGCCGGAAGCGAGTCGAGATAAAGTCAGTTCACCTTATGTTCTGACTTTTCCCGTTGAGGAATTTGGGGGCTGTTTTCTGTTGGCGCAGAAAACGGCCTTCTCTTTTTTCCTGGTTATTTCATTTCAAATTTCCCTTACTTACATGACAAGGCCGAGCGCACGGGCATCCCGCACCAGCAGGACTTGTTGGCGCGCAGGCAGGACATGGCGGTATTCGAGTCCCAGGCGGATAATTGCCCGCTCATCGGGATTCGTTTTGCCTCCTCTGGAACGTTCTTCATCAAGAAAACGGAAAAGCGTCTTCTTGATCTTGGGGTCTGTCGTATTCCAGAGCTGATCCAGATTCAGCCGCTCTTCTTTTCGGGGAGCGGTAGCCGAGCCGATTTTCCGGGGCATTTTCTACTCCTGTGTTTTGGTATTGCTGACTGGTTGCTCGTCAGGGATGGGCCACCCGGCCACCCGACGCAGGGCGTTTCGCTTTGTCAGTTTTTCAGCTCGTAGAGTAGAGGGAACTCATGAGGATAATCAGCGTTACTATATCGAACAACGTGTCTAATTTCCGCAGGAGCAATATCTTGATGAGAAGCAGCACAAGAAGTGGGCAAACGAGGACTGCCTTAATATGCAAAAGAGCCTCATATAAGTTTCCCTCATATGGTGTGTACAAAGACAAGGCCATTGCACCGACCCAAAGCACCATCGAAACTGGTGAGAATGTTTCAATTTTAAATCCTGATAAATAGGTCTGTATTGTCTTTCTCATAGTTTTTCCTTTTTTGCTGAGAACGGTGTTGCCGCACACTCGCTTTGTCAGCTTCTCCATGTCTGCCATTCGGTTCCAGGTAGGAGATCCGTCACGTCATGGGATGCCCATTGGAGGAATCTGCTCATGGGGATAATCGGATAGTTGCGGCCAATGGCCACGGCTGGGCCGTTGTATTGAACTTGTTCTTCATTCATCCAGATGATCTGCCTGTCGTTAACGTATCCGTTGGAGCATCGAGGCTTTTGGGCTCGATAGACGTGACCAGTTTTGAGGGCTTGTGGTGAAAGAGTCATTGACTCAACCTTTGGAGCCAGTTTTATCTGTGGTTTCCGAACAGGGAAAGATCCTCGTAGCTGGTCTTCCTGTTGAGAGCGTTCGAGACGTACAGAAGTACCTCTCCGGTGGGCCTGATGATGTAGCGCACTTCGAGCGGGAGGTAGGGCTTCCGGAGAGAGCCGGAGGGCCGGGCCAGTGGGGGAAGGGCGTGCAGGCGGAGGAAGAAAGAGAGGTCACGCATGAGGGAACCTCCTCATCCACCAGTTGGCGAATCCCATGGGAAGGAGCGAAAGGGCCTGGTGTATGTCAGACTGAAGATGATGCAGGACTGAGGTATGATCGAGATCAGGACCCAGAGGGGATCGTCTATGAGCTTGCCGGCAAGAAATGAGAACGGGGGGATGAGGGCAAGACCGGACAGGAGCTGTGCAACGTCCATGATAAAGCGCCGTCTCAGGTTTCGGCGCATGTCGGCGCGGTAGAGCACTTCTCCGGGGAAGCAGAGGGAGGAGCGAATGACCAGAGGCCGTGCCGGGACGTGAGGTACATGCCTGTAGGGAGGCGCGTACATTAGGCGGATCGAGGTATCTGGCGAGGCAGAGGGGGATATTCGGGCGTGGTCTGCGTATTGCGGGCTTCCCGGGGTGGGTGGCGACGCAGGGCGAGGGCTTTACAGCCGATCCATTTGGGGGCAAAAAAGGCGACAGAGAAGACCCCGGTGTATGCGGGATATTCTCTGTCGCCTTAAAAGAAGGATAGTTGTATTGTACCGACATGCCGCTTTCCTACTTGGCAGTAAGAAAAACGACAGCCTTTGATGTCTGTTGGCGTCCCCAAGCGGATTTGAACCGCTGTTGACGGCGTGAAAGGCCGCTGTCCTGGGCCGGCTAGACGATGGGGACGTCTGGGTGCGTGTTGGCTGGGCTACGTGGACTTGAACCACGATTAACGGGACCAGAATCCGTCGTCCTGCCAATTGAACGATAGCCCAACGCGCAGAAAGCTGTTTAGTAAAAACACCCCCCACTGTCAACAAAAAAAGAGGCACTTCAGAAGAAAAAGTTTTCTAACAATATTTTTATGTGTTATTTTATATAATTAGATACTGGCCTAAAACTTGTGTCTATGAGGGTATAGGGAGGCAGTGCGCAGGGGGGTACGGAGCCACGTCCGGTATGCTGATTTGGCAGGTCACTTGACATCAGCGGGCATGGCATTGCAGTATTACCCGGTGGACATTCCCATACGAACACGCCTCGTTTTGCTCCTCGCCATTGTCATGGCTGGGGGCTTTCTCTTTTTTCCGTCGCAGGGAACTTCTCTTTCCTCCGATTCGTTTTATTCCGCCGCGGTGTTTCCGTGTACGGAAAACACCCCAGAGCCTTGCCCGGTTCCTCTCGTCTTGTCGCCTGAGGAGGCTTCCTTCGGGGGGGAAGCGTTTTGGGGCCTTCCGGAGCAGGGGAGGGCGGCATATACTCCTTATGAACGTTCCACCCCCGGTACGTCCCGTTTGGAACGGGGGCACGCCTTCAGCTCATTCGTGGCGTTGTCGGGCAACAGTTTCTGCCCGGGAATACTCCTGCGGCGAAGCAGCGTTTTATCAGCCGTTTCCATACTTCCCCGTGGCTGGGTTTCTTGTCACGCTTGTCCCCGTTCGCCTCCGGCGGTTTGAACGTCCAGACTGGTCTAGTCCTTTTTGTTCAATCGCAACGGCGTTCTCCATATTCTGGGGAAGGAGCGTATATGTTTCTCGATTTTTCGTGGGTGGCAGAACCCACGGCTTGGGGCGGGTTGGGCACCCTTATCCTGCTTGAAGTAGTGCTCGGCATCGATAACCTTGTTTTTATTTCCATTTTGTCTTCGCGGTTACCGGAAGATAAGCGCAGGCACGCGTTTACCATTGGCCTTTCCCTTGCCCTGATCATGCGTCTGGGATTGCTTTCCACGGTTGCATGGCTGATCGGGCTCACGAAACCGTGGTTTTCCCTTTTTGGCTATTCGTTTACGGCCCGAGACATTATCCTGCTTATCGGCGGCCTGTTTCTTTTGTTGAAAGGGACTATGGAACTTCACGAGCGGCTGGAAGGGTTTCAGCCCACGGAAGACAAAGCCGTTCACCAAGCCGTGTTTTGGCAGGTCATCACCCAGATCGTGGTGCTCGACGCCATATTCTCTTTGGATTCAATCATCACGTCCGTAGGCATGGTGAAGGAACTCTCCATCATGATGCTGGCCGTCATCATCGCCGTTCTGGCGATGCTGTTGGCTTCGCGCCCGTTGACGGAGTTTGTGGACAGGCATCCCACGGTCATCATTTTGTGCCTCGGCTTCTTGCTGATGATCGGCCTGAGCCTTATTCTGGAAGGGCTGGGCTATCATATTCCCAAGGGATACCTCTACGCGGCCATCGGTTTTTCGATTGTTGTGGAAGCCTTCAACCAGCTGGCGCTACGGAACCGAAGGAACAGGATCACAACGCGCGGATTGCGTGAGTCCGCCGCCAGAGCGGTTTTGGAGCTGCTGGGCGGAACCACGATCCCCGGCGGCGAAACGGAAATGGAAATGGCCGCGCTGGGCTACTCCGATTGCCGGGACAAGGTGTTCAGGCCGGAAGAGCGGGCCATTGTCGCGCGGGTCATCCGTTTTGGCGGGCGGACCGTGCGGTACATTATGACGCCCCGCCATAAGGTGCAGTGGCTCGACAGCAACGAGTCGCCGGAAGCCCTCCTCAAGCTCGTCGGCGCATCGAAACACGCATTCCTTCCGGTCATGTGCGGGGATACCGACGAAGTGCTCGGCGTCGTGGATCTGCGCGAGCTGCTGTGGCGCTACCAGAAGACCGGTCGTTTTTCGCTTGAGGCCTCCGTGGTCCCCGTCCCCATGGTTTTCGAGCATACCGGGCTTCCCGATGTGCTGGACGCCTTCAGGCAGCACCCGGCTCCGATGGGCATCGTTCTGGACGAATACGGGAGCGCCGTGGGCGTTGTGACGCCTATGGACATCTTGTCCGCCATCGCCGGGCATATGGGGGATGTGGCCCCCGAGCCTGATTCCTTCCGTCAGCCTGACGGCTCATGGCTGCTTCCCGGACGTATGGCCGTGGACGAGGGGCTGCATACGTTGGGCATCCAGCCGGAAGAGGAGCTGAGCTGCGCCACTATGGCAGGGTTGCTGCTTGAGCGTCTGGGGCATATCCCCGCTGCGGGGGAGAGCCTGTTTTTCTGGGGGCACTTGTGGACGGTCGCGTCCATGGACGGCCTGCGTATTGATCAAATCCGTATTCATCCACAGCGTTCAGGGGACATTACGGAAAAAAGTGAATAAAAATACGTGGATTGATTTTGCCATGAGACGACTATGGATTTCTTTGCGAGAACAGTTTAGGTTAGGGCGATTCTAAAAAGGAAAACCCTTCCCAAGCGCTTCGGATTGCTTTTTAAGCGCGGAATCCTGTTTTTTGAGAGAAAATACCTCTTTGGAGGATTGTGCGGCGTGGCGTTTCTTTTCAAACGAGTCTGGCGACTGTGTCGTCCGGCGCTGCCGTGAAGAGGAACGCTACACCAACACAGAGGAATCGGAATGAAACGGAATCTCTTACAATGCATGGCCCGGGTGCTGCTGTTGCCCGTGGCTCTGATGTTCATATGTGGGGCGCTGGTTTCCGCTCATGCGGAATATTCCGGCCCCAAAGTGCGCTTTCGGCTGGCGCATCCGTGTCCGCCGGGGCATCACACCAGCTTGGCCTTCGAAAAGTTCGCGGAATTGGTCGCCCAAAAATCAAAAAACAAGATCAAGGTGCATGTTTTCCCCAATGCCGTTCTGGGGAGCGATGTCGTCATGCTCAAAGGCGCGCTGACCGGCGGGCTCGAAATGGCGGTCAGCTCCAGCCCGAACCTGACTTGGGTGGTGCCGTCGCTCATGGTTTTCGATCTGCCGTACATCACAAGCGTCAAGTATCAGAAAAACTTGTATGAGGCGTTGGATAACGGTGAGCTTGGCCGGTATTTCAAGGGAAAATTCAATGAAGTCGGCCTAGAACCGATCATGTACTGCGAATACGGCTACCGGGATTTCTTCAGCGTTAAAAAGCCGATCCGTTCCGTCGGGGATCTGGCGGGCATTCAGGTCCGCACGACGGCTTCCGCCGTCGAGGTCGAAGTGGCGAAAGCCCTTGGCATGAAGCCGAAACCGTTGGCGTGGGGTGAAACCTATACCGCGCTCAAGGAAGGCATCGTAGAGGGTGAAGGCAACACGTTTTCTTTCCTGCTCGACGCGGAGCATGAGGATATCCTCAAGTACGCCTTCGCATCACAACACAATTACAGTATGCAGATCCTGAGCGCCAACAAGAAATGGTGGGAAGAACTTGATCCGCAGGTCCGGAGCATCATCCGTGAAGCGGCCGCCGAGGCATTGAAGTACCAGCGGGAAGTCTTGGCCCCGCAGTCGGAAGAGGAGGCTGTCAAGCGGTTTATGGCTGATGGCCTTGAGGTTTCCAAACCTTCGGAGGCCGAGCTTGAGGAGCTGAAACGGAAAACGCGTCCCGTTTGGAACCTTTTTTCGGACACGTTGTCACAGGAACTCATTGACCTTGTGGTAGCCACTCAGCAGTAAGCTGGTTTTGCTTACAGGAGAGAGTATGAAAGAGGACTTGTCCTTTTTGCGCTCTTGTACTTAAGCCATAAGGCTATTACTCTAAAGAGAGGCGGGGGGCCGGGGAGCCCCGTTGTTTGCTGTTATGCCCCGGAACTGCCCCGGCGGGTGATGAATCGCCAGGGCGTTTGCTGCAGAGTATGACAAAGAAGCCAAAATTCTTTTTTACCTTACATCTGTTTTTTTGAGTTTTTGGTTGAAATCGTTGTCTTCCGTGAAAATGGATGGCAAAAATCTGCTTGGCAGATCAGTGTCCTTTTTATGGTCGGTTCAGGCCGGAAGGTGACGCCTGAGTATGCCATGGTATTGGAGTCCATGTGAGAAAAGGCATATTTGACCCATCAGTGGGAAGCTCCGCGGAAGAAGGTTTTTGGCCTTCGGATGCCCGTACCGTGCAGGCGCTGCTCTGTACGGCATTGTTGTCCGCGTTGTTCTTTTCATGGCTTTGGCAGGCGTTTCGCCTGTATAGCTATCCGGGGCTCGTGCCTTACAACGATGAAGCCGGGGAACTGTTTCACCTGCCGCTGTTCACGGGGCTCGCATTGCTTGCTTACGGCCTCCGGTTGCGGTTCCGTTTTACGGAACAAGAGTCGTGCCAAGGATACGTGCTCCCCGTTCTTGGGAGCACGCGCCTACGGCGCAGGCTTGTGACGCTGCTGCTGATGTGGACGCCGGTTGTGTTGATGGTTACGCCGGTTTCCAACGAATTTTCCGGATGGGTACGCTCCGGCAGCTGGGCCGTCAGCGCTCTTGCCGGGATAGGGGCCGGCATCGCAGGCTGCCGCATTGGTCTGGCGCTTTGCCGGTTTTCCGGAGGCCAGCTCGTCCTGAGCCTTGGCCTGGCGAGCATCGTTGCGCCGATATGCAATTATCTTGTCCTGTTGTGCCCAGAGCCGTATTGGGTGATCCCCGCGTTGCTTTTCCCCGCCCTGTTCGCCTTGCTGCCCTCTGTGTATCCCACTGCCTCTGGTGAGGAGGGGGAGCACACCTATCCCTTTTCCCGTATCCCGTTGTTCCTGTGGTGTGGATGCCTGCTCACGGCGTTTAGCGAAAGCGCTTACTACAATCTGTATGGGGCGCTTGAACCGGTCATGCCCGGGCCAAGCCTGAGCGTGCTTGTTCTCGTCGTGCTGGGAGGGCTGTCGGCGTTACTGGTGCTGGGGCAAGCCCACCGTTCGCCGATCTGGTATGCCTTTTTGCTCGTCATCCCGGTATTGGTCGTGGGCTATACCGCGTGGCCTTTGCTGCACAGGGAATCGCCCGGCCTGTCGCTTGGCGGTTTGCTGTTCGGGTATACCTTGCTGAACATCTATATGATGACGGCATTTCTGCACACGGTTTCGTATCGCAAGGGTACGCGCAGGCTACAGCTGCTGGCTTGCGGGATAGGGGGCATCGCGCTGGCGTCATGGATGGGAAGCCATAACAGCGGCTGGATTACGGAGAGCATTGCCAGGGGCGACTCGCTCAATTCACTGTTTGCGTTTCAGGCCTTCGCCATTTTGGCGGGGAGTTTCATCTTCGTCGTCTACTTGGAAAAAGTGGGCTTTTTCCGTCTGGCGAAGGGGGAGGCGGCCGCTCCGGAACGGGTGGCCGGGCAGGCCCCGAGCACGCCGATGTCCTTGATGGACTGGCCGATCGAGGAACTGGAGACGCACTTCCGCGAGCTGGGGCTGACCAGGCAGCAGGCGATGATCGCCGCATTGCTGGCCCGCAAGACGCCGGATACGACCATTTGCGACAACCTCAACATTTCGCCGAGCACATTGAAGACCCATATACGGAATATTCACCGCCGCCTTGGGATCAGCAGCCGCCACGAGCTGGCGTGGCTGGTGACGGCAAATCCGGCGGGCATTTCCGAAACGCAGGGAGGCGGCCGTTAGCCGTATTGCGTTCAGGCTGGCGGATGGCGGGAAGTGCCGTTGCCGCTCGGGAAGGGGCAGTTGAAGCTGAGGAGGCGTTCTTTCGGGAGCGCCTTTTTTGCGTGCCATGAGGTCCTAAGCGGGACCGTGAGGCGGGTATCCCCAAGAGGATAGAGGCGCCGTATTGTCCTTACGAGGGAGCTGCATTGGGTCAGGGAAGCGTTTGCTTTCTGGGCTGGCAGCTTGGTGGCACTTGAAGGCGGCCCGCACCTCGCGTAAGGGAAGGCTAAACGAAGGGGGATACATGCGATTTGAAGAAGCTCTTTTGCTTGCCGGGAAGGGCCAACTGATCACCCGGCCCGGATACGGCGTTTCTTTTGCGGCGATTCGGGAAGGGCAGGCCGTGTATGGGCATTTTATCGGAGAAACCGGCTTTACCGATGTGCGCGCGTATGTTTTTACGGACGAAGACAAGAGCGCTACGGATTGGGAGCTCTTCACCCGTGTCCTCCCCGATGCATGGGAAGGCTGCGATGTGCCGAATGGGTAAAACCGTGAGGGCGGGTGTACCACGCTGTCCCCGTTTTCCGCTCGCCAATCGGGAATCTGGAACAATCGGGAATCTGGATGCGCTCTCTTTTCTGAACGGCGCCACAGTGGGTTATGATGAAAGCCGTGTGCCTGCGGGGACGTCCGGCGGACGGGAAGTGCTGGAAGAGGCACGGTGGGCAAGATGCATGTAAAAGGCCCGGAGGGTATTTCTCCGGGCCTTTTACATGCACCAGGCTGCGGGAAGGCTGGATGTTGAGTTGCAGACAGTTGCGCTATGGCTGTTTTTGAAACAGCCTACAATTGCCCATATACGAGCAAATGCCGCGCGGCCCTTCGCTTCCTGCCTCTTGTCCACGCCTGCCGGATTTCCGAGGCACCGTCATAGGCGTTGGCAGCCCCACCCAGAAAAAGGGGTGGGGTTGTACCTGCCGAGCCAGCGGATTGCCCCCGGAAGGAGGAAGCCCTTTTTTTACCGCGATTCGCTGTAGGCTTTTCTGCCCAAGGTGGCTCCCCGTGGTTTTTTGCCGAACTTGCCGGGGCGCTGGCGGCGCTGGCCGGGCGCAAAGGGTTTGCGTGGATGCGGGCTGTCCGTCTCATCGGCGGCCTTCGCCGACACCTTGACCCCGCTTATGAATACACCCTTGTTGAGCGTGGCCAGCACATGCGCGGCCAGCTCGGCGGATATCTCCACGATACTGAAGTTGTTCTGGATATCGATAGCGCCGACGCTCCGCCCCGGGATGCCGCTCTCGCCGGTTATGGCGCCCACCAATGCGCGGGGGGTGACGTCATGCGCCTGCCCCACATCAATGTGGAGCCTGGACATGGGGCCGGACTCCTGCCTGCGGGGAAGCGGCTGCATCCTGCCCTTTGATTTCGCCTCGGCATTTTTGGCGGGGCGTTGCGGAGCCATCGTCAGTTCATCCACTTCGCCGACATTGTCCTGATTCCCAAAATCCCGCTGCATCAACAGTTTGAGCAAGGCCGCGGAGATATCCCGGCTGGAAGCGTCGCCATCCGGGAAGTGTTCGGTCTGGAAATCCTCCACCAGTACCCGCCAGCGATCCAGAGAGCTTTCGGCCAGGGTCTGGCGGACTTCATCCAACAGCTTGGACGTGCGGATGTTGCTGACGTCGCGCAGGGTCGGCAGCTGGCCCGGCTGGATGCGGGCTTTGGTGTAGCGGATGATTTCGCGGATCTTGTACTGTTCGCGCACCGTGACGAAGGTAAAGGCCTTGCCTTCGCGGCCCGCGCGGCCAGTACGCCCGATCCGGTGCACATAGCCTTCCACATCGTGGGGGATGTCATAGTTGATCACCGCATCCACATCATCCACGTCAATCCCGCGTGCGGCCACATCCGTCGCCACCAAAATCTCAATGCCGTCGGTACGGAAACGGCTCATCACCCGATCCCGCTGGGTCTGGTTCATGTCGCCATGCAGCCCGTCGGCCTGATAGCCGCGCTGCTGCAAGTGTACGGTTATCTCGTCCACGCTGCGTTTGGTGGCACAGAACACCAGAGCCTTGCGGAACCCCTGCGAGTCCAGCACGCGGCACAGGGCATCCATCTTCTGGTATGGACGGACCTCGTAGTACACCTGCTCGATGGCGGGGACCGTGAGCATCTTGTGGGCGATGGTCAGCATCTCCGGTTCGCGCAGGAAACGCTTGCTCAGTTCGCGGATAGGCTGGGGCATGGTGGCGGAGAACAGGACCCGTTGGCAGTCCGCCGGGCTTTGTTCCAGAATGAGCTCGATATCCTCGCGGAAGCCCATGTCCAGCATTTCATCGGCCTCGTCCAGCACGACAATCCGCGCCTCGTTCAGGCGCAGCGTGCCGCGCTGCAAATGATCGATAACCCGGCCCGGCGTGCCCACGACCACCTGTGCGCCCTTGGCAAGCGCCCGAAGCTGCCGCTCGATGGGCTGCCCGCCGTAAATCGGCAAAACCGAAACGCCCCGTTTGTGTACGGCCAGTTTGCTCAGTTCTTCGGATACCTGAATGGCCAGCTCGCGCGTAGGGCAAAGCACCAGCGCCTGCACGCTCTTGCCGGAAGCGATCTTTTCCAGAATGGGCAGGCCGAACGCCGCCGTTTTGCCGGTTCCGGTCTGCGCCTGGCCCACGGCATCCTTTCCCGTCAGCAGTGCCGGGATAGCCAAAACCTGAATGGGGGAGGGTTCTTCAAACCCTAAATCTTCAACAGCTTTCAAGAGTTCCTGGGACAATCCCAGTTCTGTAAACGATGCGGTCATGATGTTCCTGTAGGTAAAAATATCAAAAAGGGGGTAAACACAGTCTCATTGCGTTTGATGCACAATAACCATGATTTCCAATACATACTCGGAGAGCGGGGAGCGCCCCGTACGGGCCGGGGTGCGGCAAAAAATACCGTGTGCGGAAACGTGATGCACAAGTCCGTTTTCCGGCGGAGCCTATGGTGATGTTGGCCTTTTTGGCCAGCATTTCCGCATGTGGAAGCCTCCGCCATAAACCGGAAAGGGGTTTCCTGTTTCACCCTGCAACGCCCGCTGTACAAGGGAGGGCCGAGGCCTGACGCCATGGAGATGTTCCGGTTTGGGGATTTCGCCTGGTGGCTGATCGAGGTTCGGAAAAGGACCATTGGTGGCACAGCGGCAACGCCGCATAAGAAAAGGGGTTACATCGTACGATGTAACCCCTTGAGATTCCTGGAGCGGGAAACGGGATTTGAACCCGCGACCTTCAGCTTGGGAAGCTGACACTCTACCGCTGAGTTACTCCCGCAATGCGGTGTAAAAAAAATGGAGCGGGAGACGGGATTTGAACCCGCGACTTCAACCTTGGCAAGGTTGCACTCTACCACTGAGTTACTCCCGCTCAACGAAGAGAAGGTTTACCGTCGAACCCCGCTTCTGTCAAGCGTTGTTTCTCAAAAAACACATATTTCTTTTCCATCTTTTCCGTATGCCGCTTAACATGTCGAGGATGTTATTCCTTTGCCGGGAACCCTCAGGAGGGGGCCTTTTTCCACATCCGGCATCAGAAGCGGGGGAGCGGCCGTCCGTTGCAATGCCCGTCTTGGAGGCGGCAGATCAGGCTTCCGTGGGTAATCATTGAGGAGGAGAGGGCCGCGCCGTATTTTGAAGGGAAAAAAGGATTGCCACATGCAGCAGATACGTACCGTTTCCATAGGCGAGGTGCAAGCGTTCCTCCAAAACCATCCGGGAGGTTTCCTCATCGATGTGCTGCCCCCCGAATTCCACGCCCAGCAACATATTCCCGGCTCATCCGGCGTCTGCGTCTTCGAAACGGCTTTTCAGGAGAAGATGCGGGCTCTGGTGCCGGATATGGCCGCGCCGCTCTTGGTATACGGAGCTGGAGGCTCTTTGGATAGTGCCGTTGCCGCTGAAAAATTGCAGCGCGAAGGCTATACGGATATCAGCCTGTTTGCCGGAGGGCTTGAGGCCTGGAGGAAAGCCGGGCTTCCGCTCGAAGGCGAGGGAGTGGATTTCCCCGTGCGGGATGAGTCCCCTCTGCCGATGTTTAAGGAGTACATGCTGATCCCCGAAAAAAGCTTTATCCAGTGGGCGTGCCATAACACTGTCCACAGCCATGACGGGACGCTTTCCGTGAGCGGCGGGGAACTCCGCTTCCCGCACGGCCCGCAAGGGGAGGGGAACGGGTTCTTGACGATGGACATGAACGGCATCGCCTGCCGGGATCTCGCACAGGACGAGATGTTGCCCGTCCTGATTGCCCATTTGAAATCCATCGATTTTTTCGACGTCATGGCCTACCCCACGGCGCAACTGGATATCCTGTCGCTGATGCCCCTCACGGGGGCCACGGTGACGGGGCGTACGCACCGCTTGCAGGGGCAGCTCAGCGTGCTGCGGACTGAGCGGGCCATCGAATGCGATGCGGAGCTGCGGAACCTGCCGGATGGGGAGCTCAGCATGTTCTGCCAGTTGGTCTGGGACAGGACGCTCTGGGGCGTGCGCTATGGTTCGGCGCGTTTTTATCGTTTTCTGGGAATGCACAGCGTCGACGACAACATCAGTCTCAGCGCGATGCTGTTTTTCCGTTCCCAGAGGCCATAAGCTCAGATCTGCGCAATGAAAACAGGAACAGGATCGTCACACGGCGATCCTGTTCCTGTTTTCAGCGGCCCGGATGATACTGGCCGTCGTCAAAGCCGCGGCGCTTCAATTCTTCGGGGCGGTACTGCCCGTCATCATGGCGGGGCTGGGGATGGCGGTTATACTGGTGGTCTTTCCGCCGCTCACGTTCCAGCCGATCCTTATCGTGCTTTCTTCCCGGATGATCGCGATCCCGGTCGTTCCACTTGCTATCCTTGCGATCCCTGTTGTCCCAATGCTGGCCGTTGCGACGGGCCTGTTCCCTCTCCGTGCGGCGCTGCTCGCGGATCATGCGTTCCTGTTCCTGGCGCATTTTCCCTTGTTGGTAGCGATCCTCGGCGCGGTGCATCCTTTCGCGCCGCTCAAGCTGGCGCTGTTGCCGCATCTGTTCCCGGTGGTCGTCCCTGTCGGCCACAAGAGGGTTCTCCGATCCGGCGGAGTGGGCCGGGACGGAAACGTCCGCCGTGTACGGCAGAAAATGACGGGGAGTGGATGCATAGGCGTTGCTCAGGGCCAGGCAGGCCAGCAGCGTTCCGGCACAAAGGCATGTAGTGTGTTTCATGGTTTTTTCCTCAAACCTCTCATCAGTGCTGTAAGAAAGGCCGTTCTTCCGGGCTGTGCGCAACGCGCAACCGGAAGGCGCTCCTTCCCCGGCAGGGTGGAATGCGCGTCTTCTATACGCCTCTTTCCCGGCGTTGCAAGCGTACGGAAAATTTCTGTGAATACAAATGATTAAGCTGGATAGGGAGAAGAAAGGGGAAGGCGGGGAGGGGAAATCCGCAGCGAGGCGGGAGGAGGGGAAAACGCAAGGCTGACAGGAAAGAACGGAAACGGATTCCGGCCTTTTCTGTCAGCCCTTGTTCCTCTACTTATAGGAAGGAAGAGGCGTCTTGATGAGTTTCAGGAACTTGTCGGTGACATAGGAGCTGTTTTCAACCTTTTTCAGCTCGTCCTGCGAGATCCTGCCGATGGCCGCAAAGAACTGTGCCAGATCGCCCTGCCAGCTCTGGGCCTGGCTGGGGCCTTCGGAGGCGTCGAACATCTGGAGCTGTTCTTCCAGGTTGAACACCGGATGGTTCTTAAGATCCATCTCAGCGAGATCCTTGCTGTAGTCGGTACCGGCCCAGTCAACGTAGAAACGCAGGTATTCCGGCAGCAGCTTGTCCATCGGTTCATTCTTCATCATGTCGATGGCGCGCATGTAGATGCTCAGGAACTTCGCGGTGACTTCGGGGTTCTTGTCGGCGAATTCGCGGTCGGCGACGATGACGATGGGAAGGCCGCGATAGCAGTCATGCGGCGTGCTGGCCACTTTCCAGCCGCGCTTTTCGCCCACGTAGGTGAGGGGCGCCCACAGGGTCACGATGTCGCCGATGCCGTATTCGAATGCGGCGAGCGCGGACGCCTGGTCCATATTCTTGATGGTCACGTCCTTTTCGGTCAGGCCGAGGGCCTTGAGCCACGAGCTCAGGGCGAAGTGGGCCGAGGAAACGGTCGTGCAGAGGACGGTTTTGCCCTTCACGCTTTCGGGGGTGCCGTATACGTTCGGGTAGCTCTTGTTATAGCCCTTGGTCTGCATGATCGGGCTGTCGGGGCGGACCATGACGGCGTTGACCATCGCCTCGTCGTTGCAGTTGGCAATGACGTAGGTGTCGTGGCGCAAGGCGCCCATGAGGGCGGGAATCGCTCCCATGCCGCCGAAGACCCATGTCTTGGCGGGCAGGGTGCTGAGGGCGTCCATGCCGGAGCTGAAGTAGAGCAGCTCGACATCGAGGCCCACTTCCTTGTCCCATCCCTTCTGCTTGGCATACCAGATGGGGAAGGTTTCCTGAGCGCCCATCCACGCGGTGGGGACTTTCTGGAGTTCGGCGGCGCCTGCCGTGCCCACATAGGCCACGCAGAGGACGGCAGCGCAGAGGCCGCGAAGCCATTTTTTGACGTTCATATGCACTATTCTCCTGTACTTTGGGAAGAGGGGGAGGCAGAAAGCGGGGTAGAAAGCTCTGGAGAGTCTTCTACCCCGCAACATTAAGCTACAGATTTCTCAACTTACTTGTAGCTTGGGATGGGGGTTTTGACGAGCTTCAGGTACTTGTCGGTAGCGTAAGCGCCGTTTTCGACCTTCTTGAGTTCGTCCTTGTTGATGCTGCCCACGCTGGCGAAGAACTTCGCGATGTCGCTCTGCCACTTCTGAGCGGTGCTCATGCCCTTGGAAGTATCAAACAGGGCGAGCTGTTCTTCCAGGTTGTAGACGGGGTGCGTCTTGAGGTCGGTGAGGGACAGTTCGGGGGAATAGTTCTTACCGGCCCATTCCAGGAAGAAGCGCTGGTATTCGGGAACGAGGGATTCCAAGGGTTCCTTCTGCAGCATGTTGACGGCGCGCAGGTAGATGCTGAGGAATTTCGCGGTGATTTCAGGGTTCTTTTCGGCATACGCGGTGTCGGCGATCAGGACGATCGGGTTACCGACCTTACACATATGCAGGTCGCCGGCGATCTTCCAGCCCTTTTCCTGACCGGCGTACATATGGGGAGCCCACAGGGCCACGCCGTCGCCGATGCCGTTGTCAAACGCGGCCAGAGCCTGGGCCTGGTCCATATTCTTGATGGTGATGTCCTTGTCCGTCAAGCCCAGGACCTTGAGCCAGGAGCTCAGGCCGTAGTGGGCGGAGGAAACGGTCGTGGTCAGGAAGGTCTTGCCCTTCACGGTGTCGGGGCTGCCGAGCACTTCGGGGAAATCCTTGTTGTAGCCCTTTACCTTGGCGATTGGGCTGTCGGGACGGACGAGCACGGAGTTGGTCATGGATTCGTCGTTGCCGATGGCGATGACGGAAGTGCCATAGCGCAGGTTGCCCATCATGGCCGGGACGCCGCCCATGCCAGCGAAAACCCAGGAACCGGACGGAAGGGCGTTCAGAATATCCATGCCGGAGCCAAAGTACTGGATGTCGATGTCGAGACCAGCTTCTTTGTCCCAGCCCTTTTCTTTCGCATACCAGATCAGGAAGGTTTCGTGTTCGTCCATCCAAGCGGTGGGTACTTTGGTGAGCTTTTCAGCGAAAGCCATACCAGCGAGCGAAACGCAAAATGCGGCAGCGAGAAAAGCACTGATGAGTTTCTTGAAACGCATACCTGTTCCTCCAAGTTGAAATGTACTGAGGAAAATCCCTCTACCCTTATCATAATACATGTCGGGGCATGCACGATGATCGTATTCCGGACGTCAGCGTGACGTCCCTGCGGCGGCCTTTTCGGCATCTTCAACCGTCGCCTTGCGGACGGCCTGAACATGCCGGGTGCGGATGCGGAAAGCGCAGAACTGCAGCCCGCAGCCGATCCCCGCCAACCCTACCGCAAGCGCCGTTCCCAGATGGAAATACAAGGCTGCCGCGGCGAGGATGCACAATGCGAAACTGGCGAGCCTGAGGTACAGGAGCTTCCTGTATACCTCCCCGGTGCGTTCCCAGGGAGCGTCGTCGCATTGGCGTTGCGCATCGTTGTTTTTTGGCTGGGCCTTGCCCGAACAGCGCCGGACAAAGCCCTGTACCGACCACCAGACCAGCCCCGCGCACAGGGATCCGATGATGAGGCTGACGGTGGTCGTTTCCATATTACAGTACCAGGGCCGTGTTGTCGGTGATGATGGAGCGGAGCTTCAACAGCTCCATGCTGGTGTGCTCGCGGGGGCGGGGAAGATCGATCATGTATTCGGTCTTGATGCTCCCGGGGAGCTTGCCTTCCATCAGGATGATGCGGTCGCCGAGGAACAGGGCCTCGTCGATGTTGTTGGTGACGAAGATAACGGTGCGCTTTTCCTGTTCCCAGATGCGCGCGGTTTCCTTCTGCATGAACATACGGGTCTGGGCGTCCAACTGCCCGAAGGGCTCGTCAAGGAGCATGATGTTCGGGGAGTTCGCATAGGCGCGGGCGATGCCCACGCGCTGCTTCATGCCGCCGGACAACTGGTGCGGGTAGTGCTTCTCAAAGCCGGTCAGCCCCACCATGTCGATGTAGTGCTGCGCAATCTCATGCCGCTCGTTGGCGGGGATATTGCGGAGCTTGAGACCTAGTTCCACATTATCACGAACGTTCTTCCATGCAAAGAGCATGTAGCCCTGGAAGACGATGCCGCGGTCGGGGCCGGGGCCGGTGATGGGCTGGCCGTCAAGCGTCACGAATCCGGTGTCGGGCGTTTCCAGCCCGGCGAAGATCTTCAACAGCGTGGACTTGCCGCACTGACCGGGGCCGAGGATGACCAGAAACTCGTTTTCATACACATCAAGAGTGACGTCGCGGATGACGGGGACTTCCTGATTGCCCTTCTGGATGAAGGTCTTGCTGACGTTTTCACAGCGGAGTTTGAGTTTCGGTTCGCAGTTGCAGGTGGTCATATGCTTTCCTTTCTCAGCTGTGCTTAGAGGTTTTCAATGGTGCGCTTCCAGGGGCAGAGCTTGCCTTCAAAGAGCGTGACCAACAGTGAGGTTCCGTAAGCCGCTGCCGCGATGAGGACCATGCCGCCGAGCACGAGGGTGGGCTGGTGGGTGTCCATGCCGCGCTTGATGAGGAAGCCCATGCCGTCGCGGGAGTTCATCAGTTCGGCGGCCAGAACGCAGGTCCAAGCGGAGCTGAGGGAGATCTGGAGGCCGGCGAAGACTGCGGGGAACGACGCGGGGAAGCATACGTGGAAGATTTCATCCCGGCGCTTGCCGCCGAGGACGCGGATAACGTCATACAGGTCGGGGTCAACGAGGCGCACGCCGTTGTATGCATTGAGCAGACAGGGGACGAACGTACCGATGATGATGATGAACACCTTGGACATTTCGCCGATGCCGAACCACAGGATGGCGATGGACACCCAGGCGATGGGCGGCATGGGCTTGAACAGGTCGAACAGAGGCTTCACAATCGCGTTGACGTACTTGTTCAGGGCCATGAACAGGCCGAGGGGCACGGCGACGACGCTGGCGGCGATGAAGCCGATGAGCACGCGCTGGGTGCTGGCCCAGATGTGGCCGATAAGGTTCGTTCCGGCGAACTTCATGTACGTCAGGCGGTACAGCTGATCCACCACTTCCAGCGGGCGGGCCAGGGAGTCGCGGAAGATCTTCTCTTTCGCCACGTAGTCCCACAAGGCGAGGAACAGGACGATGGAAACCACGTTGAGGAAGTACTTGTTGGTAATGAACTTGTAAAAGCTGAACGGTTCGCGGTTTTTGGAGTGGTCGACGGTTTCGTTGGCGATAGAACTGGTCATGCCGCTTACCTCCTGATGCCAGCCAGCAGTTTCTTTTCAATCTGGTCGATGATGAAGCCGATGACTGCACCAGACAGACCCACACAAATCATGCCGAGGACGATGATGTCGGGACGGCCGAGGCGGCCACCCATAGTGATGAGGAAGCCAAGGCCGGAGTCGGCGGCCAGCAGTTCCGCGGCCACGAGGTTGGTCCAGCAGTAAGCCAGGGCAAGCTGCAGGGCGCCGAACACCATGGGAAGGGCGGACGGGATGCAGAGCTGCGTGAAAATCTGCCAGTTGTTGGCGCCATATGTGCGGGCCATCTGGATAAGGGTCGGGTTGGTCATGCGCACGCCGACGTAGGAGTTGATGACGCAGGGCACGATACCCGCGATCCAGATGATGAATACCTTACCGGCGAGGCCGATGCCGAACCAGAAAACGGTAAGCGGAATCCACGCGATGGGGGGGATGGGACGGATAAGTTCGAAGATCGGGCGGAACAGACCTTCAACCACGTTGAACCAGCCCATGGCCAAACCGAGCGGGATACCCACGACGAGCGAGAGCACATACCCGATGAAGGCTTCCTGAATGGACGTCCACGCGTGCGTCGCCATGATGGCGCCGTCGGGGTTGGGGTTGCTGAGTTTGTCGATGAACGCGGCGAACACCTGGGAGGGCGATGCCAGCAACGTATTTGGAATGATTCCCGAGCGCACCACGCCTTCCCAGAAGGCGAAAAAGATGATGATGCTTACGTAGGGAAGGATGGTCAGAAGCAATGGCTGTTTGACGCTTACTTCTTTGTAGGCCATGAGTCACATCCTCGTGTCTGTGCTGCGTTAGAGAGGCGAGCCTCGTCTAACCTGGGTTACCACCAACGGATCAGTTCGGTGACTTGCTTGCGCAGCTCCACGAACTTGGGATCGATCAGGTTGCGGGGGCGGGGGAGATCCACGGGGATTTCCGCCTTGATCTTGGTGGGCTTGTTGGTCAGCACCAGGATACGTTCAGCAACGTAAACCGCCTCTTCGATGTTGTGCGTCACGAACAGAACGGTACTGTTGAGCTTTTTCCAGATATTGACCAGCTCGTCCTCAAGGTAGAAACGCAGCTTGACGTCGAGCTGTCCATACGGTTCGTCCATCAGCAGCAGGTCGGGATTCACGGCGAACGCCCTCGAAACGGCGATACGCTGCATCATACTGGCTGAAACCTGGTTGGGGTACAGGTCGGCGCAGGAGGACAGGCCGACGAGATCCATGATTTGGGTCGCGCGCGCTTCACGTTCTTCTTTGCCGACGCCCTTGACTTCCATGCCGTAAGCCACGTTTTCGCGGACGGTACGCCAAGGCAGACAGGTCGGTTCCTGAAACACATACGAGATGTTGTGCTTCTTGGGGTTCGCTTCTTCCCCGTCGATGAGGATCTCGCCTTCGGTGGCGGGCATCAGCTTGGACAGGGTGTTCAAGAAGGTTGTTTTGCCGCAGCCCGTGGGGCCGACGATGGCAAGGAGCTCGCCTTCTTTGATGTTGAAGTTGATCCCATCGAGGACGGTCAGATCCCCAAACCGTTTTGTGAGGTTATTCACCTGAATCTTGATGCGTGATTCTGGGGTGGTGGGCACTGGTGGCTCCTTTGTCTTTTTTCAGGGCGAACACGCTGGTGCCGCCTCCTAGGGAGGAACGCGCTTTGGCCAATTCATGGACCTCGTACGCTGGTCCATACATTGGCTGAAGCGCTGCCTCTGGACCCTGTGTGGAGGCGGACACGTAGGCAAGGGATTGCTCCCTCACAAGTTGTGCTTTCGGCTCCAATCTTGTTCTCTAATGAGCAAAGATGGTGCCAGAGGTAGGGCCCTAGCCTCAAAAAAACGCTTCCTACCTACGTTTCTGGAGTAAAGAAGGCTTTTATTTGAGGGGAATAGGGATGATGCTCAAAAAAGAAAAAAAGAGCAAAAAAGCTCTATTTCCTCAGAGGTTGCGTTGGGGCTTCGGAAAAATAGGATCAAAATGTCCCAAAAAGAGAATGGGGAGGATTTTTTTTGGGACAAAAACATCCCAAATGATAAAACGTGGTATTCCAATATGATATATGTATAAATACTGTGCCGGCAACACTCTCCCCGTCATGGTTGAGAAAAAAATCCCGTATAATAAACCATGATTGAGATAAAAAGAACGAATGGAGCTGCCTTTGGAAGCGTTCAGTCCCCAAGCGGGCACGAAAAAATGGGACAGAAATGCGACATTTTTCCTGCGGCCCTCAAACGGAAAAGCGCCTCCCTTTTTACTGGGGGAGGCGCTCGGATCGGGGCGTGGATTGCAGCGTGCGGGCGTTATTCTTTTTCCAGGCCGAAATCTTTCATTTTCCTGAACAGGGTACGCCTGTCCATACCGAGGCTGTCCGCCGTCGGGCCGCGTTTCCAGTTGTTCTTCTTCAAAGCGTTCAGCAGGTAGACCTTCTCGAAACGGGAAAGCGCTTCCGCCAGCGTCAGGGAATCTTCCGGGGCTTCGGAAGCGGCCGCCTGTGCGGTGGTCTCGCCGATGACGGTATCGCCCAGCCGCGCCGTCCCCAGGCTCAGGTATTGGTAGAGCACATTTTGCAGCTCGCGGACATTGCCGGGCCAGTCATAGAGCATGAACGCGTGCAGCATCTCGCTGTCCATGTACTCGAAGCGCTTGTTGCTCGGGTAAGCCTTCAGGAAATGCTCCACCAGCAGGGGGATGTCCGCCTTGCGCTCCCGCAGCGGCGGGAGATGGATGGGGATGACGTGGATGCGGTAGTAGAAGTCGCGGCGCATGGCCCCTTCATTGACGCGTTCGAGGAGATCCCGGTTCGTGGCCGCGATGATGCGCACATCCGGGCGGTGGATCTGGGCGCCGCCGACAGGCGTAAAACCCCCGTGCTCGATGGCGCGGAGCAGCTTCACCTGCCCCATGAGGCTGATTTCACCCAGTTCGTCGAGGAAAAGCGTGCCCCCGTCGGCCTGATCCAGATACCCTTTCTTGTCGGCCGTCGCACCGGTGAACGCACCCTTCTTGTAACCGAACAGCTCGCTTTCAAAGAGGCTTTCCGGGATGGCCCCGCAGTTGACCGCCACAAAGGGCTGCTGATACCGGGAGCTGCCGTCGTGGATGGCCCGGGCCGCCAGCTCCTTGCCTGTCCCCGATTCGCCGTAAACGACCACGTTGTCGTCCACGGCCGCCGCTTTGGCGATGAGATCGAAGACGGCGGTGATCTGCGGCGAATTGCCCACGATGTCGCCTGAACATCGGGCTTTGAGGCGCTCGCGCAGCTCCTTGTTTTCCTGCCGGATCGTGTTGTCCTGCTTCTGCTTTTCGGTCACGTCGTTGATGAAGCCCTCCACAAGGAGGGGGGCCTGTTCCCCCGCGCCTCCGGCATGGACGCCCGCGCCTTGCTCCCAGACCCATTTTTCCTCATTCCATGAGGTGATGATCCGGTAGGTCAGTTCGAACGGCTCTTTCTTCCTGAGCGCGTTTTCCAGCGTTTCCGAGACGTGCGCCCTGTCGTCCGGGTGGACGAGGGCAAGCAGCCCCATGCCGTCCGGCCCCATGAAATGCTCCGGCGTATACCCGGTAAGGCGGGTGACCCCCTGGCTGACAAAGCGGACCTTCCGATCCGGCGAGTGCTCGCCCTGATAGGCGAGGCCGGGAAGGTTGTTCATCAGGGTTTCAAGCTGGCGGCTTTTCTCGTGCAGCTCCATCCCGATGAGCATGTTGTGGCTTTCGAGTTCCTCCCGGAGGCGCTTGTTGGTGATGTGGGTGCGGACGCGGGCCAGCACTTCGTCGGCATGGAAAGGTTTGGTCACATAGTCGACGCCGCCGACTTCGAACCCCCGGTGCTTCTGGCCGGGCGATTCCATCACGGACAGGAAGATCACCGGGATGCCCTCGGTTTCTTTGTCCGCCTTGAGGCGCTGGCAGACTTCGAAGCCGTCCATCTCGGGCATGAGGATGTCCAGCAGGATGAGATCGGGGTGATGGCTGAAGGCCAAATCCAGCGCGCGCTTTCCGTTCTTGGCGATGATGAGGAAATAGTCCTGTTCGAGGGTCTGGACCAGGATGTCCAGATTGACGGGATCGTCATCCACGACCAGAACGACAGGTTTATTGGGCTGCATCGGAAGGCTCCGTACTTGGGGCGCTGCTCGAGAACAGGGAAGGGCGGATCCTTTCCAAAACGGTCAGAGCAGCTTCATAGTCATAATTGTCCACATGCATTTTCAGGGTGTGGAGTAAGGGATATTCGTCCGCATTGCAAATCACCAGCAGGCTGCCCAGGGCAATGCGGATGCGCCCGGGCGCGGCCTGGAGGAGGGCCTCGACCAGATCATTATAATAGGTGCCCAGTTTGGCGATGTCGAGTTTGGGTTTGGAGGCAATGGCCGAGGGGCCGTCCGCGGGTTTCGTTTCCTTGTCGGACGGGCACAGCTTCGCGGCGGCCTCAAGGACCTCGCCGAGGGCCTCTTCCAGTTCGGGCAGCAGTGCGGCGAGCGGCCTGCCCTGGAGCGTGGACAAGGCGGCATTGGGGTAGCCCTTGTCCAGTTGCGATTGCGCTTCCAGTTCCAGCGTGCGCGCCATATCCCGCAAATGCAGCGCTCCCAGATTGGCCGAAGCCCCCTTGAGGGCGTGCGCCCGTTCGCGGAGGGATTCCCAGTCATGGGTGCGGACGGCATGGCGGAAGAGGGCGGCATCCTGCGCGTGGTTTCTGGCGAAACTTTGCAGGATGGAGGGGTACTGCTGCGGCGACAGGCCTGTCTGGATCACGGTCTCGAGCGAGAAGCAGGGGGGCAGAAACGCCCATGATTCCGCATCGGGCACGGAAGGCCGCGCCGGACTTTCGGCCTGCGCTTCCGGAACCCGGTAGTACTCGGGGAGCAGGCTATGGATGGTGTCGAAGAGCAGCGCCTGTTTGAACGGTTTGGAAAGGTACGCGTCCATCCCCGCATCCAGACAGCGCTGCTTGTCGGATTGCATGGCATGGGCCGTGAGCGCGACGACGGGCAGGACATAGCCGCGTTCCCGCATGATCTTGATGGTTTCGTAGCCGTCCATGTCCGGCATCTGGATATCGAGGAACATGAGGTCGAAAGCCTCGCGTTCCAGAAGGGCAAGGGCTTCGATGCCGTTGCCGGCCATCTTGAGCTGGGCGCGGGTTTCTTCGAGCAGTACGGACATGATCTCCTGATTGACGGGGTTGTCCTCGGCTACGAGGATGCGCACGGACGACAGATCCGGCGTGACCGGCGACTGCGCCGGGCGCGGCCCCCTGAAGCCCGCTTTTTTCCGATCAAACAGCTTGCGGAGGGTGGAGCGGACGCAGCGCACGGTGATGGCCGGGATGACCTCGACGGGATAGGGCTTGTCCTTGAATTCGGAGATGGCGAGGCCTTCCCTCGGGCCGCCCACAAGCACAAGCGGGACCGGGGCGGCGCAGCGCAGCTGCAGCTCCGCCGCAAGGCGCAGGGCCGGGGGGCAGTCCCCATCGCCGAGCAGGCGATCGATGATGATGAGATCCGGCCTGAGCGGCTCTTTCCCCAGCGAGGCGAGGACGGAAAGCGGGCCCACCCTGCTGGCGATGTGGCTCTGGCACTGGATGCCGAGTGCCTCCAGCGTGCGGCGCATGACCCTGACGCCCGTATCCGACGAGCTGACCACGACCGCCTGCAGATCCATGAAGGTATTGCCGCCGAGCACTTCCACCTGTTCCTGAAGCGCCAGCCGTATGGAGAACGCGAACGTGCTTCCCTGCCCGACTTCCGATTCGACCCAGATTTCCCCGCCCATGTTTTCGACCATATACCGGGCGATGCTCAGGCCGAGGCCCGTGCCGCCGTGCCGCCGGGTCAGCGAGGAGTCGGCCTGTTTGAACGGCTGGAACAGCTGCGGCAGCTGATCCGGGGCGATGCCGACGCCGGTGTCGTGCACGAAGAACAGGAATTGCGCCTTATTCTGGTTTTCGGAAAGGTGGAGGTTGCCGCCGTGCCGGACCTGCAGGTGGATGCGCCCGCCCGGAGGCGTGAATTTGACGGCGTTGCCCATCAGGTTGGTCAGGATCTGCTGCAAGCGCCCCGCATCGCCGAGAAGCGCCAAAGGCGTGGAGGGATCGATATCGATCAGGCATTCCAGCTCACGCGCCATGCTGCCGCGCATGGTCATATCGCAAACGCGCAGGATCACTTCATCAAGCATGAACGGGGCGGTGTCCGTGTCCATTTCGCCCGCTTCGATCTTGGAGAAGTCCAGCGTGTCGTTGACGATGTCGAGCAGGGCGTAGGACAGGTCCAGAATCGTGCGCTGATGGTTGCGCGGCAGCGGGTTGTTTTTCAGGTAGGCTAATTCGGTAAAGGAAATGATGCCGTGCAGCGGCGTGCGGATTTCATGGCTGATGTTGGCGAGAAAACGGCTTTTGGCTTCCGTGGCGGCGTCGGCCGCCTTCATGGCCTGCTGGAGCTCGGTGTTGAGGCGCTGGAGATCCTCGGCCTTGGCGCTTTTTTCCAGTTCGGCGGCCAGCCGCTTGGTACGTTCCTCAACCTTGCGCCGGAGCTGGAAATTCCAGAAAATGATCAGCAGCAGGACGGACAGGACGACTTCAATGCCGAGCAGGCTGGTCCAGAATGTGCGCGGGGGAAGGTGGAGCGACGGCTGGCGGCTGAGCCAGCGGTTGTTGATGAGTTCCCGCTCGGGAGGCTGGATCTGGTACAGGGCTTTGGAGAGGATGCTGTGCAGCTCGGGCCAGTCCGAGCGCACGCCGATGGACAGGCCGCTCTGGGCGGGGATGGTCGAGGTCGCCTGAAGCCGCAGATGCGTGTTGTCTTCCAGCTTGGGCAGGACGCTGGCCTTGTAGTCGACCAGCGCGTCGGAATGCCCGGACATGACCCGGAACAGCCCCTGCAGGGGATTGCTGACAGGGTCCAGGATGATGTCGGGATAACGGCTTTCAAGGTAATTGTGCCAGTAATGCCTGTATACGACGGAAACCCGTTTCCCGGCGAGCTCCTTGAGGCTGGTGGCGTGCTGCGCGTTTTCATGGATCACGATGATGCCTGGGAGGGAAATATGGGGCCGGGTAAGGAGCAGGTTTGCGTCGACGGCAAGCGTCGGTTCCACCATGGCGAACAAATCCGTCCGCCACTGCTTGGCGTCTTCGAGCGCCGTTGTCCAGTTGGATTGCGGCTCTATGCGGAACTGGATCCCGATGATGCGGGAAAGAAGCCGCAGATAGTCAAGGCTGATGCCCGCATAGGCGTTGAGCTGCTTGGAATCGGACAAAGGGATGAAGGCTGGGGTCATGCTTACGGTAATGACGGGGTGTTCATCTATCCATGTCTGTTCTTTGGGGGTGAACAGCTGAGGCATGGCGGTCATGGGCGAGAGCATACTGATGGACGATTCCAGCGACGGGAGATAGCTGTCGTCCGGCGCGTCCTTCGTGACCAGCAGCACATGCCCTGTAAACAGGATGAATATGACGAGTATGGTGCCGAGGAAAACAAAAATACGCATAAACGTCTCGCAGAGAAAACGGCTCAGGAAGGAACACCAGTATGGCAGAGATGCGCTGTAAGGTCGAGAGGGCATCTTGTCGTTGCGCCTTCGGTTGACTATGGTGGCGGGGGAGCGTGTTTTCCCGAAGCCCGGCATAGCTATGAGAAGGATGAGACAATGCGTATTGATGAAGTGAAGAGACAGCTTGAGGCTTTTGGCGTTCTTGATGGATACCGCGAGTTCGCCACGTCCAGCGCCACTGTTGAACTGGCGGCCGCCGCAGCCGGATGCGAACCCGGACGCATCGCCAAGACGTTGTCGTTCAAGACGGCTGAAGGGCCTATTGTTATTGTGGTGATGGGTACGGCACGGATCGACAACCGGAAATTTAAGGATCAGTTTAAGGAAAAGGCGAAATTCCCGCAGGGAGAAGAAGTGGAATCGCTCATCGGGCACCCCATCGGCGGTGTTTGCCCCTTTGCCGTAAACGAAGGTGTCCGGGTTTTCCTTGACCTCAGCCTTAAGGCCTTCGATCCCGTCTATCCGGCAGCGGGGGCCCCGAACAATGCGGTATGCCTTTCGCTCGCCGATTTGGAACGTGTAACCGGCGGAACATGGGTTGACGTCTGTAAGCAAGAGGCCGAGTAGGCGGCGTTGTTGGCAGGCCCTGCACACGAGAAAAGCCAATCCGTATGGATTGGCTTTTCTCGTGTGCAGGGTTGGGGCTTATTCGGTAAGCGTTTTGGGATCAATATTGTACTTGCGGATTTTGGACCACAGGGTGCTTGTGTTCAACCCAAGCAAGTTTGCGGCCCCGTCAGGCCCGGCAATTTTCCCGTTGGCCTTTGCGATGGCCATCTTGATATGGTCTATGATGATCGTGTCAAGCGTGGGGAAGGCATCTCCGCTTGATGAAAGCTCACATTTCTCTTTGATGTTCTTGTTCGCTGAGGGATGCCTTTCCGCAATAAAAGAGTGCTTCAGCGCATTCATGTCGTTATAGAGGAGAATACTGTTGAAGGTATCTATAAGCATCGGCTGTATGAAAGAACAGATATCGATGTCTTCTTGTGAATATCTGTTCTTTCCGATGCTGTATATGGACATGTAAATATGGATGCCTTCAAGGACATGATGTTTGAGAGGAATATAGATGCTGGAAGACTCTTCGTTGTTGAAAATACTGTTCCTGAATTCAGAAAATACGCAGGTTTCTTCACCCGTAAAGTTTTTTATGGAATGAACGTCTCCGGTAAAGAAATTATCTTCTATATACATGCGCCTGAGAGTGTCTTCCGGTATGGTAATTTGATCTGGGAAGGAGTTCTTTGAATAGTCAGCATACTCAGCTACTTTGAAGATGGTATCTTTCTCAAAAAAAGAAATATATACGGCGGATACAGGCATGTATCGCTTAAAGAAGGAGGCCATTTTCTGCGTAAAGTCCGATATGCAGGAGGATTCAAAAACGGTCGAAAAGAAAACGGAAAAGAGTTCCTCAGACGTATGGTTCATGGTCGCCTCTTTGTCTTTTTATACTGTAGATGTATAAACTCGTATCTTAATAAAACGAAAAGAAAATTGCTTTTCAAATCTTTTTTGTATTCAATGAAGTGATTCCAGAAGTCTTTTTATATTAAACAAGGGAAAAGGATTGTCAAAACGTTAAATAAAACATATATAGAACTGTGATTCTATATAAAGTGTCTTGTTGAAAATCGTATTGTTCTTATTGTATCTCTGTATAAGTATTGACGAAATGCGTATTTTTTAAAGGATGTCAATGATGATTGCCTCATCAAAGATGAAGGGCAAAACACAATGACAACTCTTTTAATTGAGTAATATCTGTCCATAAGATCATTTTTCTAAAAATTGTTTTTTGATGACGGATCAGGATTGTTCGTTTTGAATAGGAGAACATGGCATGTTAGCGATTCCATTTGTATAGAAAAAGATTCTATATAGTAAACAGAGCACACAAATGTAGATGGTATAGTTGCAGTAAAAAATTATTAATATTACAGATTTATTGTTATATGTTAAGCAATAAAAAATTTGCTTTTAAATAATTCTTCTATTTTATAGATAACAATGTTGAATTTAAATCATAAAATCTAATAACGGTATTTTGTATGCTAAAAATAGTACTCTTTGTTTTTAAAAATTATATTTAGCCTATCTACGTTGTAAATAAAAAATCATATTGTATTTCACCATGAAAAAAATGTAATGAATAGGAAAAAGTGTTGGACAGAGATGCAAATTGGGGATGCGTGAGAGGAATGATAAATGTAACGCCACGCGGCGCCGGTTCATGCGCAAAGAAGCATCACAGCCCTTTGGTGGGAGCCCGAGGAAATCACAAGAGCGGCCTGACAAGAAGGAGACAGGAGAAGATCTGATTCTGGGGGGCTAAAACGGAGTGAGTCACATTGTTTTTTATGGAATTATTTCACTGTTCAAGAAAAAACATACGGCAATGCTTGCCCCGTTAGCACAGTGATCTCATGCCGGGAGTGCTTCATTTTATTCGGGCAACGTGCAGTAGGTCCTCTCCAATTTCTTTCAGTGTTGTGTTTTATATTAATATATTGATATTACAAGTAAAACAGATACTGTTGACGGAAAAACAGGATGTGATATCCTCTTAAAAATAAGCGAACTTTAGGGAAACGTTTCGTCACCGGTGTGGCGCCCAGTCTTCAAAACTGGTGGACGGTCGAAAGGTCGTTGGTAGGTTCGACTCCTATACGTTTCCGCCAAAAAGAATCTCAAAAAGCCCCGCAAAGCCTCAAAAGCCTTGCGGGGCTTTTTATCCAAGTTTCATACTCTCCAAGAGTCTCACTTGGTATATGGATATACCGTTATTTTGTCGGTATTTCTGACGGTATTCTTATATGCTGGTGCCGTTCGCCATACGGAACACGGGGAGCCGTTGAGATGGCCTACCGGCTTGGTCAGCTTGCCGGGCAGGTGTGCCGGTAGCCCCTCCGTGGGATATACGAGATATGACGCAGCCGCGGTTTCAAATGAAGCGTTGCTTCCCTTGAATCCGCCGGGAACCGCCGCGCCGGGGGGCCGTCCTTGTTTGTGAGGCTGCTGCGGCTGGCAGTTGCGGTGCGCTCATCATGATAATCGGCCCAATGTGAACTGTCGGGAACAGAAAAGAGGAAGCCCCCAACCGTGAGGAAGGGGGCTTTGTTGTGTGGGAGGTCGGAAAATTCTAGAACTTCCATTCCACAGCGAGGTTTCCGTAAACGGATGTTGCATCACGGCGGAAAAGTTCGCTCCCGGCGTTTAAGGAGAAAGAGACGTGCTTGTCCGTGTTGAAACGCACGCCCGCGCCGAGGCCAAGGCTGTCGCGGCCCGGGACCTTCACAGTGTTGGAGAAGCCCGCGTTGGCCGCTTCCACGAATGAGGCGTGCATCGTGCCCGCCTTGTCGAGCAGTTCGTGGTTCCACGCGGCGGAGGCGTGAGCCTTCCAGGTGGCGTGTTCGCCGAGCTGCCTTTCATTCGTGCTCATGCGGACACCGAGGCTGGAGCGCAGCGAGTGGAAGGTTTCGGAATCCAGATGGAGTCGGCTGCCCATGCCGTTGTCTTCCGTCAGGGACGGGCGTGACGAGAAGGCGTAGTCCAGCGCGGCGAAGGGCCCGGCCTTGATCGTACCCCAGTCGGCCTCATAGCCGCCGCCCGCACGGACCGAGCCCGAGAACCCGGTCCAGTCCTTGTTGTTTTCGCGGTTGTAGCCGTTGAAGGAAACGGCCCGCTTCATGCGCCAGTTCTCCACGCCCAGACGTCCGATGCCGAAGACGTTCCAACCATCCCAGTCCGCCGGGGCGTACAGGCCCTGCGCGCCGAGATACAGTCCTTCGCCGCGCAGCTTTCCATTGGCATCGCCGGTCATGGATTGGTGGTTGAACACGACGTGCCCGCCGACGGTCAGCCCGCCGGGCGTCCTCCGTTCCGCACCTCCGATCAGGCCGACGTTCGTGGCGTCGTAGCCGCCCATGTCGCTGCGTCCCGGCTGGTCGAACGTCCCTGCGTAGGGCTGTGCGAAAACATGCCATTCCCCGTCCTTTTGCGGAGCGCGGGAGAATGTGCCGGGAAGAATCAAATCGGAAAGCATACGGTGCATATCGAAACTCGCCAGCGCCGCATTGCCGTAGGCGTCGGGCGAAAGCTGGGAAAGGGCGTCGCGGACGGTGCTCCCGTCAGCCGCGGAGAAGTCCAGCGCCGCGTAGAGGTTCCGCATGTCGTCCCGTACCCCGTCAGCAGAGGAGAGCGCCCGGCCTACGTTGGCGGCGTTGCCGTTCGCGGCGTATCGGCTGTAGGCGTCGGCGGCGCGGGAGGAGAGGATTGTGGCCGTCCCGCCTTGAGGTGTGGCGATCATTTCCAGCGTGGGCGAGTCCAAAAGAAGGTTTGTGGCATAACCTTCCGTCAGGTTTCCGGAAGCCGTGATCGGCGCGAGGGAGAGGCTTCCCGCGTAATAGCCGGGCAGGGGAGCAAGATACAGGGTGCCGTTTACAACAGCGTTCCCGTTGACGGCGAGTCTGTCGGACGTGCCCGAAGCATCGAATTCTGTGAGCAGGCGTCCGGTCGCGGTCTGGTGATAGTCGCCGTTGATCGTAATGGTACCGATGCTATTGCCGGGGGCGACGGTACCCGCGTTGGTGAAGGTGCCGTCTACGGAGACGTAGCCGTTGTCGAGGGCGTTCAGGGTGTACTCGGCATTGCCGCTCAGGGTCGCGCCCTCCCTTACGTTCACATCCAGCACCTCGGCCCGCCCATTGAAGGACAGCGCGCCGCCGCCTACGGACATCCTGATGCTGTGTCTGCCGAGTATGTTGCCGTCGTAGCGCAGGCGGAAGTCCGGATCGGGCGCGTCCGTCGCCGATCCGTCGCCCGCCGCCAGACGGCCGAAACTCAGGCTGGTGAGCAGATCGTCGCCGTTGGCGGCCGCTTGATCTTGCTGCACGTCCGAGTTGCCGGGGTTCCAGTCCGAAATGATGTCCCCGCTCAGCGCCGCCCCGTTTACGATGTTGATGTTTTTTACCCAGGCATTGCGGGAAATGTATATGGCGGCCGCATTCCCGGACAGGGGGCCGCTTACGTCGAAACGCTCCGCAAGCGGGCCTTTCAGTTCGTCGAGCAGCTCGTACCGTTCATAAAGCTGGGTGACGATGTTGCCGGACTCATCCTCTGCGGCTTCCGTCCGGCTTCGGATGTATGAGCCGCGGTATTCGGCGGTCAGGCCGGAGTCCAGGCCGAGCAGGCTGCCGCCGAAGTCGAAGCGCGCACCCGCGCCGCCGGTCCCTGTAGCCCGGATTTCTCCCCGGCTGACGACGTTCTGGCCTTTGCCGTAAGCTAGAAGCAGCCCCGTGCCATAGGCTCCGTCGGCGGACACGGGCACTCCGGGGGCGATGCGCAGGGTGTTGGCCTCGCCGTCCACGCGGATTCCGGTTCCGGCTGTGCCGCAGGCCAGCAGATCCGCGGCCTGGGTGATGTCGTTGCCGCTGCCGTAGATATGCAGACCCACGCCGTAGGCCGCGGTGTTGGGCTGCCCGGGCAGATACGCCGTGCCGTCGGCGTTGCGGGCAAAATACCCCTGTCCGTTGCTGAGCGTCAGGTTGTCCCCGTAAACGGAAAAACCGTAAAAATTTTTGCGGTCAATCGTGTACCCGATATCCTGAAGCGCTGCGAGTTCGGCTTCCATGAAAACCTGATAGTTGCGGTAGTCCTGATGGCTCATGAGGCTGCGGTCCAGCTCGATGTGCGACAGATCCAGGCTATCCCCTTCAAAGCCTTCTATCGGCAGCCCGCCGTTCAGCGCGCCCGCCAGCACCTCGCTCACATGTGTTCCTTTGAAGAGGACGCCGCTTTCCGTCATCTCGCCGACCGTGAACACGGGGTCGGCCCCCGGCGCGGTTTCTGGTTCTGACCGGACGACTTCCATGTCGGTTGTGGGGGTGACGCCGTATCGATCGACCAAGTGGCGATCCCAAGGAGAGATCTCCGTATCGAATCCATACACGGGGTTACCGTCATCGTCTTCCCCCACGAGGGCCAAGGAGGAAATGCCCAGGGCATGGCCCATTTCATGGTACAGGGTTCCGACCAGATCTATGCCGTTGCCCGTGGGCAGGGGCGACGGGATGTCCGGAATGCTGAAATTCATTTTGCCGATCCGTATCTGGGCCGGAGGATTCATGCTTTGATCGCCGATGAGTGCGCCCGCCAACCCGCTGGATCCCTCCCAGGGAGTCCCATGCCACGTCGGATTCGCAACGCTTATCGCATCGGCGTTTACCTCGTTCATGGTGCCCACGTTGATGGCGGCGGGTACGGCGTTGTTCGCTCCGGGACCGAGAATGTCCGCCCAGAGTTCCACGGCCTGGGTAACGGCGTCTTTCTGCGCGGCGCTCAACTGCCAGGTGGAGACTTCTCCTTCCGTCTCAGAAAGGGCGTTGCCGTACTCTTCCCCCTGATCAAAAAAGCGCAGTTGGAACAGGGGGGTGTTTGCATGGTCGGTTACGACGCGCGTTTCATAGGCCGACGCCTGCGTTTCCCAGAGCAGGAAAAACGCGGCGGCCAGCGTCAGGCAGTGGAAAAAACGGTTCCGGGGCATACATCTCTCCTTTTTACGAGGCCTTCTTGTTTGTACGTAGACCATATTCCTCTAGCATTCAATGGAGGCTCTTCATTATGTCGAAACATGTTCGGAGTGCGCTTTTTTATGTCTTGCGCCGTTGTGGGGACATATGTGTGAAGAGGGGGAAGAAAGGAGGGAGGGGGGGACTGAAATCCCCTTTACGGCCTGCCCCGTCGAAATGGCGGCGGTGATTCCATTGACAGAAACAGTTTTGTGTTAGAGCTTGAAAAGCGCTTTTCAGAGAGCCGGTTTTTCATGGAGACTAGACCGAACTATATGGGCGGAGGCTCCGGTCTGTTCACCTTTTTCTCTGCCTGATAGGGGCTGTTGCCCTGTTTGATGCCTGCGAAGAGAGGCATGTTCCGAGCGTTTCAGCTGAAAAAGACTGGGAGGGGATTATGTCGGGTCATCCTCGCACTCATCAGAATGCGATCTTGAGAACCTATGCCGGGCTTCTGTTGATTTCCATTTGCGTCTATACGCTGATGTATGCTCCGCAACCCATGTTCAACTCGGTGAGCAGGGATTTCGGTGTGGACAAAGGCTCCACGGGGCTGCTCGTCAGCGTGTTCATGCTGTCGCTCGCCGTCTCGCCTCTCTGCGTGGGGATGCTGCTCAGCCGTATCGGCGTGCGGCGTGCCATTCTGGGGGCTTCCCTCCTGCTCGGTATAAGCGGCGTGGGGATTTGGTTTGCCCCGTCCTTTCTTGTCCTTCTCGGCATCCGCGCTTTACAGGCGTTGCTGGTTCCGGTGGTGCTCACAGCCGTCATGTCCGGCATTGCCGTCATGTTCCGCCACCTGGATCTCAACCGTGCGCTTGCGGGCTATGTGACCTCCAATCTTGTCGGTTCGCTGTGCGGTCGAATTATCGGAGGCTGGGCTGCGCAGATGTTCGGGTGGCGTGCCACGCTCGCCGTTATCTGTTTTTTCTTTTTCCTTGTCCTCCTCTTCATCCGAAGCATTCCGGAAATGCGCAACGCCAGTGCGCGCCTCCACAGCCCACGTGAATACCTCGCCGTTTTCAAGGACAGGGGGGTCCCCAGTCTCTTTTTCGCCGAAGCCTGCGGTATCTTTGTCTTCGCCGCCATCGGCAACCTTATCCCTTTCCGTATGGCGGAACTCGGGCAGGGCCACTCCGAGGGGCTCATCGGACTCATGTATTTCGGGTATTCCGTCGGCCTTGTCGCTTCGTTGTCCCTTGCGCCGCTCATGCGCGTGTTTAAGACGCCAACAAGGCTTATTCTTTTCGCGTCCGCCGTCTATGTCGCCTCCTGTCTCACGCTTGCGGTCCCTTCCCTTTGGGCCTTGTTCGGCGGGCTATGGCTCATAGCCTTTGGGGAGTTTGTCGTCCATTCCATCAGCCCCGGCCTTATCAACCATCAGGCCATGCTCTCCGGTCATGGCGACCGCGGTATGGTCAATGGGCTTTTTCTTTCCTGTTATTATTTCGGCGGGCTTCTCGGCTCCTACATCCCCGGAGCTCTCTATTCGGGGTTCGGCTGGTTTGCCTGCTACCTCTGTATTCAACTCGTCCAGGTTGCCGCGTTTTTCGTTCTGTTCAGACTGCACCGGACGGCACCTGACTTGCGGTAGAACGGCCTGCCCGGCTTGCGTTTCGGCTTCGGGATGTCATGCCCCGTCCGCCTTCACAGTCTTTTGGGGCTCCTGCGGGGCTGTTGACATGCCCGGGGGCTTGGGCTTCCCTCCCCAATAGGACCGCCTTTTTGCGGGAACGGGGCTTCTGTCCTGCGGAAGAGGAGAGAAACGATGAGCAGCGTGTATCGTATCGAAAATGAAGAAGGAATGGGCCCGTTGGGCCGGCGCGGTATCGAATTGACCCACGAGATCATGTATCGGCATTATCGGCGTGACGAGGACTTCGTTTACGCGCAGATGGCAGAGGGCGTCACGTGGATCGGGCCTTCACGCGCCCAGTACACCACCGGCGTGGACAAGCTCAGGGAACTCTTGCAGATCGAGCAGCTTGTCACCTTCACGATGGAGCAGGAAACCTATCAGGTCGCCTATGAGGATGAGCACTCCTGTCTCATCTTCGGTTGCTGTACGGTTACTTCCGATGAGGAAACCGGCCTGTTCATACGGACTCTGCAACGGGTATCCTTCTTTTATCGGTTGATTGGCGACCGACTCCATGTCGTGCACATGCATCTGTCCCACCCTTACGAAGTCGTGGATTCGGACGAAGTGTTCCCGTTCCGGTATGGAAAGGATGCCTTCGACTATATCCAGCAGACGCACCAGATGGCCTTTACGGACAGCCTGACCGAACTCGGCAACCGCAACGCCTACGAGACGAGCTGCGTGAGGATGGCCCATGATTTCGACTCGGTGCGTTCCCTATGCCTCATCCTGTTCGATCTCAACGGCATGAAACGGGTCAACGACACATGGGGGCACCTCGCCGGGGATCGGCTCCTTAGGGATTTCGCCTCGCTCCTACGGGAAACCATGCCTCCCACCGCCAAATTGTACCGCTACGGCGGGGACGAATTCATTGCCGCCTTGCACGAGGTTTCGCTTTCCGATGTGAAAAAGTGCCAGCAAAAGTTGGAACAACGTATCGCGCGCTACAACGAGGAAAACGAAATACATCTGAGTGCCGCTTGGGGACATGCCTTTTTCAATCCGGAAACGGATCACGGCCTTTCGGAAATCGTCAAGCGGGCGGATGGCATGCTCTACGCCATGAAGCGGGCCATGAAACAGGCCGCCGAGAACGCAAGCTGACGGGCCCTTGGTCCCCTTGTGTCCTTACGGGGTCGTGTTCCTCTTGGGCCGCGTGATGGAGTTTCAGGCCGACATCAAGAGGGCTTCCATAAAAGAGGCAAGGGAAAACCTTCAAAATTGAGGCATGACGCCAGAAGCCCCGGCAGGAGAAAGTCCGCCGGGGCTTTTCGTTTATGTGGTGCGGCGGGCGGTTTCGTCCATCCGGCGGAGTTCGTGTTTTGTGGCCTGCCCCATGAAGAGGAAGGGCAGGATGTCACGGGTGAGGACGGAGGAGCGTTGCCGGTTCCCGGCGGCATCGGTACGGGCGTCCGGGGAAGGCCGTAGCCGCAAAGCCCGGTGGGAGGATAGGGCGGGGCTATGCATCGCAGGCGAGGTTCAGTCTGTGGCGAAGGGGCGGGGCCTCTCTCGGTTTTTCTTTTTAACAGATTTAAATACTGAAAGATAAACCACAAAGAGAAACATGAGTATCGTGCAAAAGTTTTGCGAAGTACAGAATATGTTCATCCATATGCTCTCTTCAGGTATTATGGCCTCTGTCGGTTGTGATAGGTAGTAGCTGTATTGGCCGTGTGTAAACGGTAGGAAAACGAGCATACCGTACGTAATGAACAGGATATTGATAACATACTTTAACGTTATCCATCTGAATTTAAAGAATCCCCAATTCCCATATAAAGAGTAGATGAGCCCTGTGGCTAGACATCCGCCGGCTCCGGGGCCGACTATGATAAAATCTATATAAAATAAAATCTTGCTGAATGTGATCTGTTCATGTGCGGTGCTGGGATGAAAGAGGCAAAACAAGAGTACCATCGTTGTTGCCCCGCCACCCCAGAGGGCGGCAAAAAACAGATGGGCAAATTTTAAATATCTTTTTTGTTGGATAGTCAGCTGTCTTTCTGGCATGTTTTATCCTTATAAATGGCATTTTGATTCCCCCTTGGGTATAGTTTACTTTCCGTGTTTGTACAATTTACAATAATATATTGATATAGTTGTTTTTTAAAAGTGGGCGAGATGGCACGCATTCCCTTTCTTGCCTCTTTTTCTTGTCTCCTTGTACGTATGCCGCTTCTTCCCTTCCCGCCGTAGCCAGGCACCGCTGACGCCGGGGCCATCGCCACTGGCGGATGCTACCTACCGGGGCGAGACACTTACCGAGCGGGAGGCCCTGCCCGCAGGCAAGGCCGGGAGCCCCCTTGCGGAGCAAGGGATGGAGACGGCACAGAGAAGTGGCGGGGGCATCCAGCTTGCCCGCGAGGAAGACGCCTTTTCCGTATGTCCGGCCCGGCTAGCTTCCCACACTGCGTGTTCAGTAATTATAACTATCGGCGTAAAAGATGGAAAAAGGGAAAAGCCCCACACCCGCAGGAGGCCTAGGGCTTTCCTTGCCCGGCATCTTGACTTTGCAGGCATGGTATGGTCTGGGAGGCAACAAGGAGTGGCTATGAGACTATTAGGTAATATCCTTTGGCATTTTCCGTGCTTTGGTTTTGTGACGTCTTTGTTTTCTTTTTTGGCGGGGATCCTTTTAACCGTTACCGTTGTCGGTGCCCCCATCGGGCTTGGTTTGATTCAATATGCCAAGTTCACTCTCGCTCCGTACAGCTATTCCATGATAGACAAGCGGGAATTGCATCCCAATAAGAGCGGAAACATCCTGTACGCCATTCTTTGCCTCATTGTCCGGATCCTGTACTTTCCCTTGGGCGTGCTTTTTTTCTTGTGGGGCATTGCCCAGGTCGTTGTCATGTGCTGCACGATTGTCCTGTTGCCGATGGCGATTCCCTATGCAAAGTCGCTGTCCACGTTCTTCAACCCGGTGGGCAAGGTCTGCGTTCCCGTTGCGGTCATGGATGAGCTTGAACGGCGCAAGGCTGAAAAGGAAGTGGATGCCTATCTGAATAAGTAACCGCTTTTTTGACGTTAAGACACATGGTTACATGAAATCGCAGAGCATGTTGCAGGATAGTTGCAATGAAAAAATTCTTTTTGGTTTTGCTGTTCTGCGTATTCCCTTTTCAAGTGTTGGCGGGAGATGTCTCGTACTGGGCTGACGGGCAGATCAAACGGAAAGGAGTTTCCGGAAAGGTAGTTGCCATAGGGATGGCTTGGAATGGTTCTGGCTGTCTTGTAAAGAAAGCCCCCAACCGTGAGGAAGGGGGCTTTTCCGTAAGAATCCTGAGGGATGGGGCGGCTCTCGTCTGGACCGTTTCACGCCCCGGAGGGGCGCGCAGGGGGGGAGGCCCCCTCCAAAGCGCAGCGCAACGCTTCGGGGAGGAAGGGCAGCAGTTCCGCGATTTGCGTCGCGGGGGTCGGGTTCGCAAGCAGCCCAGTAATCCGGCTGGCCCGCGCGGCGGTCAGGCAGGCTTGGGGCATCTCCATGCCGCCGGCGAGCAGGCCCGTCACAAGGCCGGTGACGAGATCGCCCGTGCCTCCGATGGGCTCCAGAGCGGCAACCTGCGGTTCGGATACGTCGCCGAGGAACCGCCCGCCTTCCACAAGGTGATCGACCTTCCCTTTGATGAGCAAGAAGCGCGCGGCGTTTCCGTGCTGATAGGCGCGTTCGACGAGGCTTGGGATATCCTCATCCGCGGCCAGCAGGAACCCCCTGGTGTAAAAAGGGTGCGGCGCCTTTTCATCGGCAAGGAAGGCCAGTTCCCCGGCATCGGGGGTGAACAGATCGTAGGCGTCGGCGTAGCCGCTCATCTTGGCGACATACATGAAACCGGCATCGGCGACGAGCACGGGCTTCGGGCCCGCTTCTTCCAGAGCCATCAGGACGCGGTTGTGCCCATCAAGGTCGGGGAACAGGTAATGAAACGTGATGCCCCGAACCCCGGACAGGCTGAGGGAGGCCGCAAGGCTGCTGTAGAGCTTCCTGCTCCCGTCGCCGTTCCCGGTGTCCCCGGCGAGCAGTGCCGTGGGAGGCTCCACCCCAAGCGTTTCGCACGTCAGCAATGCGGTTCCGAGCAGGGCGGGTGTCCCGCGCTGTACGGAAAGCGGGGCGATGCCCCCACCCTCCGCATGGAGGAAGCCGCCATCCAGACGCCAGCGTCCCCCCGTCAGGGGAAAAGACGCATCCGGCACCGTACCGCAGATCATCCACGCCATAGCCGCCTCGCCTCCTCAAACGCGCGTTGCAGCGAATAGGAACACAGCGTCTGCCCCTTGACCCGCGGCTCCTCGGCCTCGCCGATGCATTGCCCCGTCAGCAGCGCCGCCAGATACGGCACATCGGGGCATCCGCCTCCGGACACGTTGACGATTTTTCCCGTGGCGCGTTCCACGGTGATTTTCATGTTCGCGGCCCGCACCATGAACCAGTCGCCGTAATCCTGGACATGGAACAGCGATACGGGTTCGAGCAGGGTATCGCGCATGGGGACGGACTGGATCGGCTCAAGGCGGGCGGCTCCCAGCGCGTTGCGGATAAGCGGCTCCTGCATCAGGTCAAAGACGATGATCATGTCGCATCCCGTACGCAGTTCGGGGGGAGGCCCTTTGACCTCCACGGCAAACCCCGCTTCCCGCAGTATCCGTTCGGCCCGGATGACCTCGCCCGTATGCTGGAAAACGAGAAAGCCGTATTCCGTGGATGTGCGGGAAGGCGGGGAAGCCCCTTTCCGGGGCTTCCCTTGAAACACTTCGGCTAAACGGGAAAAGAAGTTCCTCACTTGCGGAGTTCCAGCCGGAAGACGCCCTCGCCCTCATCTTTCGGGGTGACGTTCCAGCCCTTTTTTTCAGCGGCGCGGGTGACGTTTTCGAGGCTGGCCTCGTTGTCCACCAGCACATCCAGAGGGGTATCGGCGTGTTCCGCTATGGCCTGATGGAAGAGGACCAACGGTTGGGGGCAGGAAAGTCCCCGGGTATCAATGGTACGCATGGCAATACTCCTTTACGCCTTCTTGGAATGGACGAAGCCGATGATCAGGCAGACGGCGAAACCGAGGATCGTCGCCTGCATACCGTATACGCCGATGCCCGTACCGGAACTGGCCGTGCCCAGATTGTGGGCCATAGCCGCGCCGACCAACATGCCGAGGGCAAAAATGCCGGCGTCGCTGTCGCCTTCCCCCGCCATGAACAGCTGGCGGCCGGGGCATCCTCCGGCGAGTGCGAAGGCAAGGCCGGCGGTAACCATCCCAAGATAGTTCCACAGAAAGTCGCTGTGGGCCACGGGCTGGCCTTCAAAGCCGAACTTGAGGCCGCCCGTCAGGGCGTTCGCAATGAATGCGGCGGCGAACATGGCCGCCAGCCCGAGGAACAGGTGGGTGTAGCGGAAGAGGAAGAGGTCGCGGAACGCGCCCATCGTGCAGAAACGGCTGCGCTGCGCGAAGATGCCGATTATGAAGGCCAGCCCCAGCGAAGCGATGAAGGGGGCGTGCTGTGAGCCGGGGCCCTTCACGGAGTAGAACAGGGGGCCGCTTTGCGGCTGATCCGGGATTTGCGGGAAAATGAGGTAAAGAAGGAGCAGGCAGACGGCGATGACGGGGAAGAGTGCCCCGGAGACGACGCTCTGGCTGTTGCTGCGGCCAAGGGAATAGCCTTTTTTGAAAAAGAGCGTCCCGAACCAGATCCCCGTGGCCAGGCCGGCAAGGCCGAGGATGGCGTTTCCGTCGCCGCCGGCGAGGCGGAGTATCGCGCGCCACGGGCATCCGAGGAACACCAATGCGCCCATGGCGGCTATCATGCCGAGGACAAAACGGACGATGGGTGCGGAACCCCCGCGCGGTTTGAATTCCCGCGTGGCGATGGCGGCGGCCAGCGAGCCGAGCACCAGCCCCATGATTTCAGGGCGCAGGTACTGGACGATGGCCGCGCGGTGCAGGCCAAGCCCTCCGGCCACATCGCGTTCGAAGCATGCTACGCAGATCCCCATGTTTGCCGGGTTGCCGAGCTTTTGCAGCCATACGGCGATCAGGCCGATGACGGCGCCCACAATGATGATGCCCGGCGTTGTCGCAAAAAGATTTTTCCTCATCTCCTACTCCTTCCCAAACGTTTTGGCGGATACACCATGCGTACGATGGCTCCATCCTGAACGGGGAAAGAGAAGGAACGCCTTTACGGCCTCCCCTCGGCTGCACACTCAGAAGGGCGGCGAAAGGCTTCACGCTCTTTCCGCGTCCGAACAGACAATGAGAACCTCACACCGTGGGTTCTGTTTGTCCTCAATCAGTTGCGCGTATACAGCATTGGTACACCACCCTTAGAAATGTCGCCCATGAGCATTTCTCATGGACTGTTTCCTGTTACACCGCCGGGAAGTCCGGGTCAACCCATCCTCGCAAGTGCGGCGGGACGTATTCGGGGCACGCTTTTCCGCATGAAAAAACCTCCCGCCAGGCGGGAGGTTCCAAAACGCGTAATGCTTTTCCTTGCCTGCCGGGAGAGGACAGGGCGGCGTTCCGTCAATATCTGGGGCGGATGACGGATACGGAGCAGTGGGCCTTTTTCACGACTTCCGTGGCCACGGACCCGGCGAACAGCTGCCGGAACCCGATCCGGCCATGCGCGCCGACGACGATGCAGTCGATGTCGCTCTTGTGGGCGTATTTGACGACTTCTTCCGAAATCTTCCCCATGAGGAACGCACAGTCGTCGACGCCTTCCGGGAAGTTCGTGTTCAGGAAGTGTTCCATCTTTTCCAGCAGGGCTTGGGTGGGCGCGATTCTGTTGGGCTGGCCCTCGCCGGAGAGGTAGTTGGATTCATAGACCGTTTCGGAAGGGAGCACGTACACGATCGAAACGGAAGCGCCCGTCAGGGACGCCACCATCTTCACGTGTTCGATAGCCGGATGGGGGGCGTCTTCCAAGTCAACGGCATAAAGAAGCTTTTTCAGTTCCATAGCATGGCCTCCTGTGGTGCCCAAAACGGTTTTTATTGGGGGTACGATGCCCAAGGAGGAAGGCGTCTGTCAAGAACAATCCTCACGTATAAGGGAAGCAATGATGATAGTTTGTTGAATCTCAAGCTATTCCCTTCATAAGGGCGCCCCGTGAATGCCGACAGCAAAGCGCCCGGGGGCGCTCCCGCCGCCGCGATAGGCCCTCGCCGCGTCATAGGCCGCTCCGGAAGCCCGGCGGTATCTGGGGGAATGCTTTGGAGAGTCCCGGCTGATCGGGAGGAAGGTGGATGCCACAGGAGCCGTCGCCGGGCATCCTGATCGCCATGCGCCGGGACGTTCCCCAGCATGGACGTCGCAGCCAGCGAAGGCTGCCCCCTGATCGCCTCGCGCGTGGAACTCCCAGGAAACCGTCTATAAGGGGGCGACCGTGGATACCCTGATCGCCACACGCCGGGGCGTTCCCTTCCGATCCGCCGCCGCTTGCCGGGCGGCCTTGTCCTTGCGGGCCGTGTCACGTATGATGGGGCGGAGACGGGTGACGGAGGCGGGCCGTGGGGAACGGCAGGGCCTCCGGCCTGTTTTTGGCATGGCGTTCTGCGGCCCCCCGAGGAGAAGGCGGGCCGCCCCGAGGAGGCCGGGACCCTTCCCGGCATGTTTGATGAAGAGAGAAGGAGTGGGCGATGTCCGCCAAGAAAAGCGATTTCGGATTGATCATCAAATTGTTGGTGGCACTGGCCATCGGCGCCTTTCTGGGGCGCATGGCCAACGTGGAGGTCATGGATGCCGTGGCGTCGGTCAAGTACGCCTTGGGGCAGATCATTTTCTACGCGGTGCCCCTCGTCATCGTGGGCTTCATCACGCCGGCCATCGCCCGCTTGGGACAGAACGCCAGCAAGATGCTGCTGACGGCCGTGGCCATCGCCTACCTTTCGTCCGTCGGCGCGGCGGCGTTCTCGGCGGCTTCCGGCTACGCCATCATCCCGCACCTGTCCGTGCCCACGGAGGTGAGCGGGCTCGTCGATCTTCCGAAGCCGTCCTTTGTGCTGGACATCCCGCCGCTCATGTCCGTCATGAGCGCGCTGGTCACGGCGCTGCTGCTCGGGCTCGCCGTGAGCTGGACCAAGGCCGAGATCATCAACAAGGCGTTGGCCGAGCTTGAAGCCATCATGACCAGCGTCGTGACCCGGGTCATCATCCCCATCCTGCCGTTTTTCGTGGGCGCGACGTTCTGCGAGCTTTCCTATGAAGGCCGCTTGACCGTGCAGTTCCCCATTTTCCTCAAGGTCATCGGCATCGTCATCGTGGGCCATTTTATCTGGCTCGCCGTGCTCTATAGCATCGGCGGCATCCTGTCGGGCCGTAACCCGTGGCGGGTGCTGCGCTATTACCTGCCCGCGTACCTCACCGCCGTGGGGACCATGTCCAGCGCCGCCACGCTGCCCGTGGCCCTGTCCTGCGCGCGGCGCTCCCCGGCCCTGAGCAAGACCGTCACGGAATTCATGATCCCCTTGGGCGCGACCGTGCACCTGTGCGGCTCCGTGCTGACCGAAACCTTTTTCGTCATGACCATCAGCCTGATGCTGTACGGCACGCTGCCGTCCGTGGGTACGATGGCCTTCTTCATCGTGCTGTTCGGCATCTTCGCCGTGGGTGCCCCCGGCGTGCCCGGCGGGACGGTCATGGCCTCGCTCGGCCTCGTGACGAGCGTGCTCCATTTCGATCCGGCGGGCGTGGCCCTGCTGCTGGCCATCTTCGCTTTGCAGGACAGTTTCGGCACGGCCTGCAACGTGACCGGGGACGGGGCGCTGGCCATGATGATGGAAGGGATTTTCAACCGTAACCGTCAGCTCGACGACCGCTTCGGCACGGGCGAGTAGTGCCGTCAACATACCCCCCCGCCGCGCTTGGCCCCGGCGGAAAGGAGGTGCCAGTATGCCGTGGGTGATCCTCGCCGCCGCGCTGTGTGTCCTGGTCTGGTTTTGGCCCCGGAACACGCTGATAGGCTTGGCCGTCGTCGGGACGGCCGGGGTGCTTGCCGGCATCGCCTTCTGGGGATACGGCGTTTACGATGAGCGCCAGCGGGAACTTGTCGCCATCACCGTGGAGCCCGCCGCGGAAGCGGCTTCGCGGACGTCGCCCGGCATCGCGTGCGGGGAGGGCGAACTGCTCGTCTCCATCACGAACGGGAGCGGGAAGACGGTGACGGGCGTGCGGTTCAATGTGGGCGCCTACCGTGAAGGCCGGAGCACCAACATCGCCAAGGGGAACTGGTTCGACGACGATCACATCATCAATCCACGGGGGACGGTGTCGGCCTGCTGGAAGGCCCCCGGCCTGACCCGCGATCCCGAAGGGGACAGGGTGGTCTGGAAGGCCAGCATCATCAAGCTGGAGTTCGCTGAATAGAAAACGGGCCGGGGCAGACGCTCCGGCCCGTTTTGTCTGGGCGGGCCTTGGGCGGCAGATACAAAAAAGCCCCGGAGGGCCGGGGCATCGGGGTTACTTCGCGGTCGTGGGCGCGGGGGCGCTTTCGAGATCCTTTTGCAGGTCTTCCTGGAAGGGGAGCTGCTTGTGGTGCTTCAGGTATTCGCGCTGGGCCTTTTCGCGTTTCTTCGCGTAGTCCTTCTGGGCGTCGCGGACTTCCTTCTGATACTTCTTCAGATCCTTGTCCCGGCGTTCCTGGAACTTCTGGGTATCGGTCTTGTCGTCGCCGGTAAGCTCGTCGACGGTTTCCTTCACCTCTTTCTTGATGTCCTGGTAGCCGTCCTTGACGGACTGGGTGAACGAGTTTTCCGCGAGAAAATGGTTGCTCAGGCCGGTGGCGTGGGCGGCGAACGGAAGGAGCGTCAGACCGGCGGCGAGGAGGCAGCCGTGCAGCAGCGCGTTATTGTGTTTCATGATAATCCCCCAAAGGTTAGACTGTGACTGATTGTCCTGAGTGTACCCAAGGCAAGGGAAAAGGCAACCGCATGAGAGAAAACAAATCATGCCTCACTGCAATGGACGCTTTCGCCTCTCATGCACTGTAAACCTTACTTCCTTTTTAGGGAATCAATGCATCGCATCTTGACATCGTGTGGAACGATCGCATCCTTAAAGGAAAGGAGATTTGAGATGTCACAGAAAGTCAAGACATGGGAATCGCACGTTCCCGGTTGCTTTGGTGGTTCGGATCATATCTTCGCCGGTCATCCCGCCGAGGAAAAACGCGCTAAGGAATTGCGTAAGGTGTGCTCGGAGCAGCGCATCCCGATGGATGACGTAGCCAAGGCCATTGAGCACTTCCTGAAATCCAAAAAGGTCGGAGACGCCCTCATTCAGGAGCAGGTGGAGCGGGCCAGAAAATTCTTGAAGCTGTCGTAACGGCCCTTTCAGCCCACCGGGATACTGCGGGCCGGAATCGCCCACAGCCCCGGCGGACTGTGCGGGCGGCGGCACCGGAATGCCGCATCGGAGCGCCTCAGAGGGCGCTTTTTTTGTGCCCTTCGTCCAATCCGGCGCGGAGGCGGTTTGCTTCTCTTGCATCCAGTCCGGGCATGTTCTTTCTGTTGCAACATGCCGCGCCGCACCTCCTTTCCTTTTGATTGCCCTGCCGCCTCCCTTTTTCCCTTTCCATAAGAACGCCCCGGAAGCACTCTAACACCGCGCGCAAGCACTCTCATTACGTCCCGTTATGCGCTCTTTTTCACGTTACGATTTTTCGAGAACCCGATTGACACAGCCCTATCGTTGCCGTAGCGTTCGAATACCCTTATACTGGGCTGTTCCGAAGTGGAGGAGGGCGGCATTGTTCTCCCCGAGGGGGAAAATGCTTGCCTTGGGGCACGGACCTGAGACCGCGCTCTGCAATGTGCGGCGTTTCTTCCGCAAGCATGGGGACATCGGCCCGGTTTCGTCGTCTTTGCGGAGGAAACGCCGAGGGGATGCGGGAGGGGTTCCGACCATTTTGATCCACGCATGTGACCGACATCTTGCCGGCCGCTGAATAAGGAGAAGCGTATGCGTATTGCCGTTGGTCTGGGAAAAGAGAATGTCGAGGCTCGGCTGGAACGGCAGGGAGTATCCCGCCGAGATTTCCTGAAATTCTGTAGCATGGTCGCCGTGACGATGGGCATGGGGACCGGATTCGCCGAACAGGTCGCGCGGGCGTTGACCATGCCCCGCCGCCCTTCCGTGGTGTACCTGCACAACGCCGAGTGCACGGGCTGTTCGGAGGCCCTGCTGCGGACAGGGCAGCCGTTCATCGATGAGCTGATTTTGGATACGATTTCGCTCGATTACCATGAAACCATCATGGCCGCCGCGGGCGAAGCCGCCGAAGCGGCTCTGGAGCAGGCCATTTCCGCTCCCGAGGGCTTCATCTGCGTCGTGGAAGGGGCCATCCCCACGGCGAATGAAGGCAAATACGGCTACATCGCCGGGCATACCATGCTCGACATCTGCGGCCGCATCCTCCCCAAGGCCAAGGCCGTGGTCGCCTACGGCACCTGTGCCGCGTTCGGCGGCGTGCAGGCGGCCAAGCCCAACCCCACCGGCGCGCAGGGCGTCAACGAATGCTTCGGCGCGAAGGGCATCAAGGCCATCAACATCGGCGGCTGCCCCCCGAACCCGCTGAATCTCGTGGGCACGCTGGTCGCCTTCCTGCGCGGCGACAACATCGAGCTCGACGCCAACAACCGCCCCATGATGTTCTACGGCAGCAGCGTGCACGACCAGTGCGAGCGCCGGGAACACTTCGACAACGGCGAATTCGCTCCCTCCTTCGATTCCGAAGAGGCCCGCAACGGCTGGTGTTTGTATGAACTGGGCTGCAAGGGCCCGGACACTATGAACAACTGCCCGAAGGTCAAATTCAACGGGACCAACTGGCCCGTGGGCGCGGGACATCCGTGCATCGGCTGCAGCGAGCCCGGTTTCTGGGACAAACTGTCCCCGTTCTATGAAAACTAGAGGGAGCACCCATGAGCGAAGCCAGAAAAACACCCCAGAGCCATTTCACCGGACCTGTCGTCATCGATCCCCTGACCCGTATCGAAGGCCACCTGCGCATTGAAGTGGAAGTGAAGGACGGGCGCGTCAGCGAAGCCCGCAGCGTCGGCACCCTGTACCGCGGCCTTGAAACGATTTTGGTCGGGCGCGACCCCCGCGACGTGCAGCACTTCACGCAGCGCACCTGCGGCGTGTGCACCTATACCCACGCGCTGGCCTCCACCCGCGCCCTCGAAGACGCGATCAAGGTGGAAATCCCCAAGAACGCCACCTACATCCGGAACCTCGTGCTCGGGATGCAGTATCTGCACGACCATATTGTGCATTTCTACCATCTGCACGCCCTCGACTTCGTGGACGTGACCAGCGCGCTTCAGGCCGATCCGGTCAAGGCCGCCAAAATCTGTTCCTCCGTTTCCCCGCGCCCCGCGTCGGCGGACGGCTTCAAGGCGGTGCAGGCGAAGCTGAAAGCCTTTGTGGAAAGCGGGCAGCTCGGCCCGTTCACCAACGCCTACTTCCTCGGCGGGCATCCCGCCTACTACCTCGATCCCGAAGCGAACCTCATCGCCACGGCGCATTACCTTGAAGCCCTGCGGCTACAGGTGAAGGCGGCGCGGGCCATGGCGGTGTTCGGCGCGAAGAACCCGCACACCCAGTTCCTCGTGGCGGGCGGCGTGACCTGCTACGAAAGCCTGACGCCGGAGCGCATCGCCGAATTCGAAGGCTTGTACAAGGAAGTCAACGAATTCGTGAATCAGGTCTACATCCCGGATCTGCTGCTTGTCGGCGGCGCGTACAAGGACTGGACCAAGATCGGCGGCACGGCCAACTTTATGACCTTCGGCGAGTTCCCCGGCGACGAGCGCAATCTCGAATCCCGGTGGTTCAAGCCCGGCGTGGTGTTCGACCGCAAGCTCGAAGCCCTGCCTTTCGATCCCTCGAAGATCGAGGAGCACGTGCGGCACAGCTGGTACGCGGGCGATGCGGTTCATAAGCCGTTCCAGGGTGTTACCGAACCCAAGTTCACCTTCATGGGCGACAAGGATCGCTATTCGTGGATGAAGGCTCCCCGTTACGACGGGCGCGCCGTGGAAACCGGCCCGCTCGCGCAGGTTCTGGTGGCCTATCTCAAGGGTAACGCCGAGGTCGTCCCGGTGGTCGACAGCGTGTTGCAGACCCTCAGCCTGACGCCCGGCGATCTGTTCTCCACGCTCGGCAGGACCGCCGCGCGCGGCATCGAAACCGCCGTCATCGCCAAGAAGACCGGCGAGATGTTGCAGGAATACAAGGAAAACGTGGCTTCCGGCGACAAGAAGATCGTCGAGAACTGCGAAGTGCCGGACAAGGGCGAAGGCGCGGGCTTCGTGAACGCGCCCCGCGGCGGGCTCTCTCACTGGCTGGTCATCGAGAACAAGAAGGTGGCCAACTTCCAGCTTGTGGTGCCTTCCACGTGGAACCTCGGTCCGCGCTGCTCGAAGGGCATCCCGAGCGCGGTGGAAGAGGCGCTCGTGAACACGCCCATCGCCGATCCCAAGCGCCCGGTCGAAATCCTGCGCACGGTCCATTCCTTCGACCCCTGCATCGCCTGCGCGGTGCACGTGATCGACGGCAGGACCAATGAAGTCAGTAAGTTTCAGATATTGTAAGTGAAAACGGGAGAACGGAAGATGGCTGAACAGGTGCTGGTTTTGGGTGTAGGCAATATTCTGTTCTCCGACGAGGCCATCGGGGTGCGCACGGTTGAGCATCTGCAGCAGTGCGCATCCCTGCCCGGAAATGTGGAGCTCATGGACGGCGGCACGCTCGGCATCCGGCTGATGGACGCCATCATGGGGTGTGATCTGCTGATTGTGGTGGATGCCGTCCTTGGCGGCGGCGAGCCGGGGACCCTGTACCGTTTGGAAGGCGAGGGGCTGCGCGAGAGTATGAGTTTCCGCGACTCCATGCATCAGACGGATCTGGTCGACACGCTGATTTACTGCGATTTGGCGGGGCACAGGCCGGATGCGGTCGTGATCGGCATGGAGCCAGCCGATTACCACACGATGGAGATCGGGCTGACCCCGGTCTGTCAGGCGCGTTTGCCCGATCTGGCCGGGAAGGTCGTCGAGGAGCTGCGCGCACGCGGGGTTATCGCGTAGTGTCAGGTTAGAGAAAAGATTGGGGAAGGGAGGGGAAACCTTTCTGGAGAAAGGTTTTCCCTCCCTTCCCCAAGCCCCATCCCTC
>OJRV01000122.1_pt1 | contig 100849 bp, 77 predicted proteins | sample 1599241 | NCBI WGS metagenome assembly OJRV01 (sample SAMN04168656, study PRJEB22393) | human gut metagenome | biome: human gut microbiome; feature: stool | host: Homo sapiens | collected 2014-03-17 | reverse complement strand
GTCAACTACAACATTCAGTGGCTCCGGTCTGGGACTTTCGATTGTCAAAGATATTATTGAACTGATGGGTGGAATGATAGAACTGGAAAGCAAAGAAAATGTAGGAAGCACATTTACGGTTACAGTTCCATTTAAGATAGATCATTTGGTTGAAAATAATGATTCACAAAATGACAGCTGCCCACAGAGCATGGAACTGTCAGGAAAACGGGTGCTTCTTGTTGAAGATAATGCCATCAATATGGAGATTGCCCATGCAATCCTGGAAGAGGAGCATCTGAATATTACAGAAGCAAAAAACGGAAAAGAAGCACTTGAAATATTTCAGAATTCCAAGTTGAATGAGTACGATGTCATCATTATGGATGTGATGATGCCGGTCATGGATGGTCTGGAAGCAACAAAAGCAATTCGTATGTTGGAACGTGAAGATGCCAAAAGGATTCCAATTATCGCCATGACGGCAAACGCTTTTGAGGAAGATCGGAAAGCATGTCTGGATGCTGGGATGGATGAACATATTGGAAAGCCGATTGATATTCCGCTATTAAAAAGAACAATCACAAAAGCCATTGGGGACAGGTAAAATGGCTTTTTTATTGTCCATGTGGCTTAGTTCACAAAATTTTCACAAAAAATTAGCACTCAACTCTTGACATTGCTAACAATACGTGCTATAGTACAGCTAGAACAAAAGAGAGGGGTACAGAGAGAACAAAAGGAACAAAAAAGTTGAATGTTTCAGGTTCTCCAAGGAACTTCCAATCTGGAGTTTGGAAACAGCAAAGCTGCGGATGAAAAAATAAACTGGAAAAATAATGATGAGTGATTTGAAAGGAGATTTTGATTATGTTAGTACCGAGCATTTTTAGTGATAATTTCTTTGATGATTTCTTTGAATTTCCATTTATAGATGACAGAGCAGAGAAAAACGCAGAGCGTAAGCTGTACGGACATCATGCAGCAAACCTGATGAAGACCGATATCAAGGAATTCGACGATAAGTATGAGGTTGAGATTGATCTTCCGGGCTTCAAGAAAGATGAAGTGCAGGTTGAGCTTAGGGATGGTTATCTGGTAGTCAGCGCCGAGAAGGGTCTTGACGAGGACGAGAAAGATAAGAAGAGTGGCAAGTATTTAAGAAGAGAGCGTTATGCAGGCTCCTGCCAGAGAAGCTATTATGTTGGCAAGGATACAACCGAAGATGATATCAAGGCTCACTTTGAGCATGGTATGCTGACGGTAACTGTTGCAAAGAAGGAAGCAAAGCCAGCAGTAGAAGAGAAGAAGCATATCGCAATTGAAGGATAAAAAAATAATAGATAATGTAGATAGTTAGAGGGCATGCGCCAAAAGGCGCGTGCCCTCTTTTTTTGTGTGAGTAGCAAATTTTTTTCATAGGTGTTATTGATCTTGCAAACGCATGTCTTGCTGTGTATAATCAAAATTAGAAATATGGCGTTTTGTGAACTAGTGGGAACAGATAAAAAGCCACGGTACCTGTCCCGGTGGAAAGGAGATTTATGGAGATTTATAAAATTCTTGTAATTGGAAATAGTTTTGGAGAGGATGCAACTCATTTTTTACATGATCTGGCATTGACAAGAGGGATCAATACAAAGGTAGTTAATTTGTATATCGGAGGTTGCAGTCTGGAACGTCATTGGAGAAATATTGAAAATGAGGCGAAGGATTATGAATATCAGTTAAACGGCAGAGCTACGGGAAACAAGGTGTCTATTCAGGATGCACTCGCAGAAGAAAAATGGGATTATATTGTCACACAGCAGTCTAGTCATGATAGTGGCTGGCTTGACACGTATGAACCATTTATGGGATGGATAGCAGAATACATCAAAAAGGAAGCACCGTGGGCTAAGTTTATGCTGCAGGAAACTTGGGCATATGAGGTTGACAGCAAGCATGACTGTTTCGCACGATATCATAGAGATCAGGATGAGATGTATCAGAAACTGAGAGCAAATTATTATAAAGAAGCGCAGAAGTATGGACTGGATTTAATTCCGTGCGGTGATGTGATCCAGACGCTGCGAAAGGAAAAGGAATTTAATGTGCGTGAAGGCGGAATATCGCTTTGCAGAGATGGATTTCATATGAATTATTTATATGGACGTTATGCGCTTGCCTGCACATGGCTTGCGAAAATTTTTGGAGAGGAAGCAGGAAAAATCAGTAATGAATTTCTTGCAGAGTCAGCAGACATGCAGGATTTTGCTCTTCTTGGAAAAATTCGTAAAATTGCGGAGCAGGTATGTTGGGATAAGTAAAAGGAGGATTATCTTATGCAAGAACAAAAATTAGAACGTATCACGCCGGCACAGGCGGGGCTTGATCCACAGTGTATTATTAATATGATGGATCGGATGGAGAAGGAACATATCAACATAACAAGTTTTATGCTGCTGCGTCATGGAAAGGTATTATGTGAGGCTTCGTATGAGCCGTATGATGCAACACAGCTGCGGACCGTATATTCTCTTAGCAAAACCTTCACTTCAATGGCAGTTGGAATTGCAGCTGGAGAAGGAAAGATTGACCTTGATGAAAAGATAACAGATTTATTTGCAGCGGAAATTGAAAACGGAAAGATTCAGGTAGGAAAAGAGCTTGCTTCGCTTACCGTGCGCCATCTGCTTCGCATGTCGACTGGACAGGAGAAGGAACCAGGAGATAGCGATTGTTGGGATGACATGGTGTCTGCATTTTTGCGTGAGCCGTTTCATGAGATGCCGGGAGAGGTATTCCGCTATAATTCAATTGCTACCTATATGTTGTCAGCATCGTTAAAGAAAAAAGGAATCGATCTGGAACATTATCTGGAGGAGAAACTGTTAACACCAATGGGAATTTCAGGTACGCGCTGGCTACGTGATCCAAAAGGAATCTGCGTGGGCGGTTTTGGATTCTCACTGTATCCTGAGGTAATCGCAAAGCTTGGACAGATGATTTTGCAGGGCGGCGTATGGAATGGTATTCAGTTAGTTCCAAAGGACTACATTGATATGGCCACTTCAAAGCAGATTGAAAATGGAGATGATCCAGATAGTGACTGGGCGCAGGGATACGGCTATCAGATGTGGAGATGTCGCCACAATGCAGTGCGCGGAGACGGTATGTATGGACAGTTTTGCATTATCCACAAAGAAACAGATACGGTACTTGCCATGACGGCTGTAACTAGTGATATGCAGGGTGAGATGAACGCCTATTACGATGAGGTATTGCTGAAATATCAGGATGAGCCATTGTCAGAGGATAAAAAGACAATGGAAGTATTGAAAAAACGCCTGAATGAGCTGCATTATGTGCGCCCGCTGCCAGAAGATGATGGATCAGCAGTACCGGATGCATTCAAAAAGATCAATCTTTCACTCACAAGCTTTTTTGATTTGTCATTGAACATCGAAGGCAATATGCTTACATTGGCAGGAAAAGACGGTGAGATTTGGTACCGTGCAGAGAGAGAAAGTTGGAGCAAAATTAGTCGTAAGGTACACTGTTCTCCATTTTACACAGAGAAAGACAGTATGGATACGCCTGTGATTGGTGCGTGGGGCGTAAAGAACGGTGCATTGACTATTCGTGTATACGAGATTGAATTTCTTGAGGAAGATACGCTTACGCTGACAGAAGAGGAAGATGGCATCCATGTAAGCTTTGCCAATACAACTATTCCATCAAATCCGCGTGACTATGTCAAAAAAGTAATTTAACATTCATAAAAAATATGTAGTTGACTTTTGAAAATGACTTTGGTAAAATGAACCCAATAAAAGGGAGTAGCTGACCAAAATAGGTGCACTTCTTCGTCAGTACAGTTATTAAAAAATAACTCGGAAAGTGATGAAACAGCGAGACTTTTACTGCAATGCAGTAGGAGTCTCTTTTTTTATACCTGCTGCAAATAAATAAGAAAGAGGTAGGTAGTATGATGGTACAAGTGTTGATTTTGCTGGTGGGATTTTTTCTGCTGGTAAAGGGAGCGGACTGGTTTGTGGAGGGAGCAGCAAGCATTGCAAAAAAGCTTGGAATACCGCAGCTTGTAATAGGACTTACAATAGTTGCCATGGGAACGAGTTTGCCAGAAGCAGCTGTAAGCATTACGGCAGCATTAGACAATAATGCAGGAATCACAATCGGAAATATTGTTGGAAGTAATATCTTAAATATATTGATAATTCTTGGAATTACAGCGGTCATTACGAATGTTTCAATTCAAAAATCAACGTTCTGTTATGAAATACCATTCATGCTTATAATTACCGTAATACTCATGATATTTGGAATTACAGGTTCCAAGATAACATTTATGGAGGGCGTTATTTTCTGGATTTTATTTTTGCTCTATCTCGGCTATCTTTACGTTATGTCGAAAAAGGGTACGGAGCAGGAAGAAGAAAACGTAAAAGATATACCCGTATGGAAATGTCTTCTTTTCATGGTGCTTGGCGGAGTTATGGTAGTAATGGGAAGCGATTTTGCCGTTAGCGGTGCAACAGAAATAGCAAGATTTTTTGGAATGAGTGAACGATTTATTGGTCTTACTATTGTAGCATTTGGAACATCACTTCCAGAGCTTGTAACGTCAGTTACGGCAGCAAGAAAAGGAAATGCCGGAATCGCCATAGGAAATATAGTAGGAAGCAATATTTTCAATATTTTATTTGTAATAGGTACAGCAGCACTCATTTGCTCTGTTCCATTTGAACGTAAATTTATCATTGATACAATCATTGCAGTTCTCAGTGGAGTATTGCTTTGGGGTGGAACAATTAAAAAGAAAGAGCTTAGAAAGCCTTGCGGAATTTTGATGTTGCTTGGTTATGCAGCGTATTTTGTATATTTGTGTGTGATCTAAAACCAGTAGGGACAGATAAAAAGCCATTTTACCTGTCCCTACTAGTTTTTTTGTGATATACTCAGTCTGAAAAAGCAGTAAATAGACAGCAAAGGAGAATGGTAAAATGAAACGCTATATGGCACATATTCTTATTTCAGCAGAAAAGATCACCGAGCATTTTTTAAAAGTACAGGTGCATGATGAGGGCACCTTGGCAGATGGTGGCATGGAAGGTTTAGTAGTAGATGTAAAGCCTACTGTGTTTGCTTTGCGTGCGGCAATGTCTGTGTATTTATATCCGCAGAGTCGATTTTATAAAGATGAGACACTTAGAAGAGCAATGGAGCAGGCAATAGATTTTGTTGCGCGAAATCAAAATGAGGATGGAAGCTTTGATTATACAGTATGCAACTTTCATTCCGCACCTGACACAGCATTTTGCTATCATCCGATGGATAAGACGTATCGCCTTATGAAAAAATTTGAGTATGATGTGGATACATCCTCACTTCAGGAAAAATATCTTGCTATTATGAAAAAGGCAGCAGCAGCCATTCGTGACGGCGGTTTCCACACACCAAATCATCGCTGGGCAATTTGCGCAGCACTTATGCAGGCGGCAGATATTTTTGCCGAAGATGAATCATTTGCTAAGAGCTGCAAAGCACGCACCGAACAATATCTTAATGAAGGAATTGATGGGAATGCAGACGGAGAGTACGCAGAACGCTCTACAGGAGGATACAACTGTGTTGTCAACGATGCAATGATCAATCTTTATGAGATGACAAAGAACAAGGAATATTTGTCATATCCAGAGAAAAATCTTCATATGATGGAGTTGTATTTTGAATCCGATGGAACTATCTTTACGCAAAATTCCACAAGACAGGACCGCGGCAAAAAGGTATGGCCGGATCTTTATTTTCATCAGTACTTATATATGGCAACGAGAGGAAATGTCAAAGGTGAGCATCGTGATGAATTTTTAAAGGCTGCCCATCAGATCATAAGAAGCTGCATCAAAAGAGGTGATGATGCACCAGATTGCCTGTATCTTTTGATGCTGTATGAGCAGATGGCAGAGTGTACATTAGAGGGGAGCGGCTTTATAAAGACATATAGAAAGCTTTTCTCAGATTCAGGTGTGCTTCGTGTGGCAAGGGAAAACTATGCATATACAGCATTGAAAGGAAAAACAGCCTTTTTGTATGTGAATGTCAATGGAATGGATGTTTGCTTTAAGATAGGTGAGAGCTTCTGCGAGGTGCGAAACTTTGTTGCGCAGCAGTTAATACAGACTGAGGATGGATGTGAACTGACAGCAAGTGCTAATGTCTGGTATTATGAGCCGTGGGAAGAAAAGCCTAATACAAGTGACTGGTGGCAGATGGATCAGAAAAAGAGATCCTTAAAAATTCCGCGCACATTGACAACAAAGGTAACAATTCATGAGCATGAGGACGGTCTAGAGATTACACTTCACACAGAAGGGCTAGAGAAGCTTCCGCTTCGTCTGCAGCTTTGCATCCCGGCAGGAACCGTTGTACGAAACGATGCATTCTGGTTAAAGACAGAAGCAGGACAGGGTATGATTGTTCGAAGTGGTGATGTAGAACTGGCATTAGGAGAGAAGATTTTGTCATTTGGTCCATGCTTTGGAGAGCACGAGTTTCAGGGTCATTATTCAGGTGAAGAGACAAATGCAGGCGGCTATACCATTTTCTGCAATGCCCTTACACCAGTGGATAAAACAGTTTTCCTTCGCGTGAAGAGAAAATAAGCTTGATTTTACATAAAATTTACATAGAACTCACATAGAGCTGATAGCATGATTTCTGATATCAGGGTACATTGAATAGGAAGGCTGTAGCAGGCGAATCTGCAGGTCTTCCTATTTTTGATATCAATGGTGATATCAAATACAGCAGTTTCCTGACAAAATCTTATAAATAGGTTTTGCACAAAAATGTACATCCGGGAAAACCGGGGGAGGAAATCATGAATGAGAATGTAAAAATCGTGTTTGGTCTGCTGGGCGGTCTCGCACTGTTTTTGTATGGAATGAACGGTATGAGCGATGCACTTCAAAAGACAGCAGGAGATAAGATGAAAAAAATCTTAAGCTTCCTGACGAAGAATCCGATCATGGGTGCATTAGCAGGCGCACTTGTTACAGCTGTTTTGCAGAGCAGCTCCGCAACAACTGTTATGGTAATAGGATTTGTAAGTGCTGGACTTATGAGTCTGCCGCAGGCAATCTCTGTTATCTTTGGTGCTAATATTGGTACGACAATGACAGCACAGTTAATGGCATTTAAGATCAGCGATTATATTTACCCACTTATCTTCATCGGATTTATGATGAACTTTGTCTGCAAGAAGGAGCAGTTAAAAAATATTGGACTTGTCATCTTCTCATTTGGTATCTTGTTTGAAGGTATCGAGATAATGGGAAGTGTAATGAAGCCGCTTGCTACAAGTGCAATTTTTGTGGATTTGATGGCAAAGGTAAAGGAGATTCCGATTCTTGGCGTGGCACTGGGAACGATTATGACACTTGTTGTACAGAGCAGTTCTGCAACAATTGCCGTACTGCAGAATTTTGCAGCTCAGCCTGGACCGGATGGTGTGACGAGCGTAATGGGATTAGCAGGTGCGATTCCGATTCTTCTTGGTGACAATATCGGAACAACCATTACTGCACTTTTAGCATCAATTGGACAGTCTAAAAATGCAAAGCGTACTGCTATTGCGCATAGTATTTTTAATATTACAGGAAGTGTTGTATTCTTGTGTGTGCTTCCATTTTTTGCACGTTTCGTTCAATTTATTTCACCAAAGGGAAATGAGATTGATGTTATCTCAAGACAGATTGCTAATGCACACACCACATTTAACATAGTTTGTACTCTTATATGGCTCCCGCTTATTCCACTTATGGTAAAGATTGTTACTACAATTATAAGAGGAACAGAAAAGCAAAGAGACGATGGTCCGGTAAGTGTTCTGGAGAGTGGCGTGATTGCACAGCCAGCAGCAGCACTTTATCTTGTATCAGAAGAGTTAGAGCATATGGCAGAGGTTGGCAGCAAGCTTTTGACTGCACTTAAGGAAAGTTTTTCTTCTGACAAAACACAGAGCGAGGCAGCCACAGAGCAGTATAGAACATATCGCAGACAGGCAGCACGAATGGAAGATGATCTTGCTGCATATGTAACGAAGATGCTTTCAAGCGGAAATTTAACACAGCAGCAGTCAGGTCAGGCGGCAGGTCTTTTGTATGTATCAAATAATATTGGACGTATTGCAGACCGCTGTGAGGAAATTGCAGGTGTTCATGAAAAAATTACGCAGAGCGGAAAATCGTTCTCAGAGATGGCAACAGGAGAGCTGCAGGATTGTATAGAGATATCAAGAAAGCTGTTTGATCGTGCCATTCGTTCAATTAAGGATGGCGATTTAGATCGCGCCCGCACCGTTGTAAAGAAAAAGAATAAGATGAGAAAGGCACAGAAGCAGTTAAAGCGTGCTCATATTGCGCGTGTCAACGAGGGACTTTGCGATGCGTCTATGACAGAAGATTATTCAGCAATCATTTATAGCTTAGACAGAATTGTTGATAATTGTGTAAGCATTGCAGAGGAGACACTTGATCATCTTTCATTTGTTAATTTTTCAGAAGAAGAGGCAGATGAAGAAAGACCAGCTGATATTATTGCAGAGATTAACGCAGAGGAAACTCTTGAGGAGCATGAGAATAGTGAGCAAGAAGAAAATGCAAATGCTTCAGATACAGATGATACAGATGGCAGCTCCAATACTGCGATTAACAAGGCAACAGATTTTTCATAAAATTTACATTTGATTTACCGTACAAAGATAGAAGGCTATGTTTGAATGGAGTATATTGGTGTCAGAAAGAGAGGTAAGATATTATGAAAATGGCATCAATGTGGTACGCAATTAATCATTCAGATATAGAAAAATCAATGAAGCAGGTAATATTTGTAGGAATCAATATTGTATTGTGGGCAGCAATTGCATTTATTGTATGTGTGGCAGGGGGTACAATTGGTGGTTCCTTCAATGAAAAATGGAGATTTATGACATTCTTAATCACTGGATATAGCGCAGTGATCATGGGATTCTTCAGAAGTGTATTTTATTTGCTTAGAAAATAATAAATCAAAAAGATTGGCCAGAAAACTGGTCAGTCTTTTTTTTCGCAGATTTCTTCCTTTACAGAAAATTTTTTATGTGGTACGATTAAAAAGATTGCATTATAAAATGAAATATAAAAGTGGAAGGAATTGATTATATATGGAAGAGAATAGAGAGGAAAATATTAAGAACACACCAAACGTGCAAGCAGGGGACGATATGCAGACACCGCACAAAAGACGTGTGCGTTATAAAGGAAAATATCCGAAAAAATTTGAGGAAAAATATAAGGAGCTGCAGCCGGAAAAATATAAAGAGACGGCTGAGCATATCATTCAAAAGGGAAACACCCCGGCAGGAACACATAGACCAATCTGTGTGGAAGAAATTTTATCTTTCTTAGATGTGAAGCCCGGCCAGATAGGCGTTGACGCGACACTTGGCTATGGAGGTCATACACAGAAGATTCTTGACTGTCTTAAGGGTGAAGGCCATTTGTACTCACTTGATGTCGATCCGATTGAGTCAGAAAAAACAAAGAAGCGTCTGAGAGATCAGGGTTATGGTGAGAATGTATGGGATGTTTGTCTGATGAATTTTGCAAATATTGCTGAGATTGAAAAAAAGGCTGGAAAGCTTGATTTTGTGCTTGCTGATCTTGGCGTTTCTTCTATGCAGATCGATGATCCAAAGCGCGGCTTTTCTTTTCGCGAGGAAGGACCGCTTGATCTTAGATTAAATCCGCAGGCAGGAGTTCCGGCATCAGAGCGTCTAAAAGAAATGGATGCAGAAGAGATTGAGGGTATGCTTTTTGAAAACTCAGATGAACCGCTTGCAAAAGAGCTTGCAAGAGCAATAATGTCAGCAAAAAGAAAGAAGCAGCCAATTGAGACAACTAGTCAGCTTAGGGAGATTGTAGAGCAGGTCGTTCTTCGCACAAAGCCGGAAAACCCGAAGGAAGCTGTAAAAAAGACATGTCAGCGAGTATTTCAGGCGCTGAGAATTGATGTTAATAGTGAATTTGAAGTGTTAGATTCTTTCTTAGAGGCGCTGCCTCATATATTAAAGCCGGGCGGAAAGGCTGCTATATTAACATTTCATTCTGGTGAAGACCGGATGGTAAAAAAATCATTCCAGTACTATGCAAGAGAAGGCATTTACAGTGACATAGCAAAGGATGTTATTCGTCCGTCTGCAAAGGAATGTGCATCTAATCCAAGAGCACGCTCAACTAAGTTTCGCTGGGCAGTTCGCTCTGATGTACAAAAATATGAGTGAAACAGGCAAAAACGGCCAAAAGATCAGGAGAGACAACTAGGATGAAAAGAAAAGTAAAAGTTATTTTTACAGCAGCAATCTTGACACTTTGTACAGCGCTTGGCGGCTGTAAGGCAGTAGAGTCGAAGCTTGAGCCTGTTTATGAAGCTATTTTGCAGGATGATTCTGTACAGGAAGAAAAAAGTGTGCAGGCAAGCGAAAATCAGGAAATATCAGTAAAAGAACCTTTGTCTGAAAAAGAGTCAGCATCGGCATCTGTTGAGGATAAGGAAAAAGAAACGGTTGGCTTTACAGCTGTCCCGGCAGGAACGGTAACAGTTGAAGAGGCAAATAGCAGCGCTGGGCCGCTTCGCCTGGCGGGAGATAAAAAAATTTTGCTGACAGGAGATTCCAGAACTGTTTGTCTTTACTGCTCACAGATATATGACGAGGCAGAGTATCCAAAGCATGTTTTTTATAACATTGACGAAGCAACATTTACAGGATATACAAACGAAAGCATTGTAGTGGCAAAGGGAGGCGAGGGCTGCAGCTGGATGCGAGCAATTGGCATTCCTAATGCCGTATCTCATCTTGAAGAGGCCGATGCGCTTGTCATCTGGTTTGGCGTAAATGATCTTCATGTCGCCTCCGACTACATTAATTATGTAAATGGTCTTGTACAGCAATACGATATTCCCATTTACTATATGACAATTGGACCGTGCAACGGACATTGGGAGCAAAAAAACAGTGAGGTGCTGGCATTTAACTCGGCGCTGACACAAATGCTTGATCCTAAGGTTACTGTGATAGATGCGTATGGCTATATCAAAAACGGATTAGACAGCGGTGTATTTGCCACAATGGACGGACTTCATTATGATTATTATACAAGTAAAGCGATTTATGAGTTTATGGTGGAACAAGTGACGAATCCGTAAGTAAGCATTGCACTATAAAATATTTTTGTGTATACTGGTACGGTATGGCGTAAAATTCTGCGCAATACAGTTATAAATAGAAAAGGAAGGGCGAAGTTTTGAGTAAACATGAAAACAAAAAAAGAAGCAGCTTCTCAGGCAAGCTAGGATTTGTCTTGTCAGCAGCAGGTGCTTCAGTAGGCCTTGGCAACATCTGGCGATTTCCGTATTTGGCAGCAAAATACGGCGGAGGAATCTTTTTGCTGATTTATATTATATTGGCATTGACCTTTGGATACAGTATGATTGTAGCAGAGACCTCAATAGGACGAATGACAGGAAAAAGTCCTGTCGGTGCATTCCACAGCTTTGGAAAAGCAAAATGGCTGTCATTTGGCGGTTGGATCAATGCAATCATCCCGATTCTGATTGTGCCGTATTATTCGGTAATCGGAGGATGGGTTATCAAATATTTATTTGAGTATGTGACTGGACATGCAAATACAGTCGCAGCAGATGGATATTTTTCTTCATTCATTTCTAGTGGTGCAGCCACAGAGATCTGCTTTTTAATTTTCGTATTTATTACATTGGCGATTATCTTTGCAGGTGTTCGAAATGGAATTGAGCGCGTATCAAAGTTTATGATGCCAGTACTCGTTGTGCTGTCTGTCATTATCGCAGTATATTCTGTTAGCAGACCGGGCGCTATGGCAGGTGTGAAGTATTTTCTTATTCCCAATGTAGAAAACTTCTCATGGATGACAGTCGTATCGGCGATGGGACAGATGTTTTATTCACTGTCAATTGCGATGGGTATTTTGATCACATTTGGTTCTTACATGAAAAAGGATGTGTCTATTGAAGGTTCAACAAAAAATGTAGAAATCTTTGATACAGCGATTGCGATTATGGCAGGACTTATGATTATTCCGGCAGTATTTGCATTCTCCGGCGGAGATCCAGATGCACTTCAGGCAGGTCCGGCACTTATGTTTATCACTCTTCCGAAGGTATTTGCTAATATGGGCTTTGGAACAGCAGTAGGTATTTTGTTTTTCTTGCTTGTATTATTTGCAGCTGTAACAAGCTCTATTGCGCTGACTGAGAGTGCAGTTTCCACATTTGAGGATGAGCTTGGATGGAATCGTAAGAAGGCTACACTTGTGCTTGCAGTGATCATGGTATTTCTTGGAAGTCTTTCTTGTCTTGGATATGGTCCGCTTGCAAATGTAACTATTATTGGAATGCAGTTTCTTGATTTCTTTGATTTTCTGACAAACTCTGTTATGATGCCGATTGCAGCTATCATGATCTGTCTTCTTGTATCAAGGGCAGCAGGAATCAAGGCAGTCGAGGCAGAAGTTTTGCATGGAGAGGGAACATTTCGCAGAAAGAAGATTTTCTGCGTGATGATCAAGTACATCTGCCCAATCTTTGCAGCAATTATTCTTATTAGCTCCGTTGCAAATGCATTCGGATGGATTTCAATGTAATTTAGTAACAGCACTGACATAAAGCCAGTGCTGTTATTTTATTAAAAAATTTATATAGATATCTTTTATCACTAACCCTTCTTTTGGCATGTTTTGATTTCACTTTCCCTTTCTTTTGTGTATACTATAAATAAGTGTAATTATAAAAAAGAAAGGGATGATAAATAATGATAGCTTCTATCGCACAGGGACTTTTGATCCCGTTTGCAGGAACATCGCTTGGCTCTGCCTGCGTGTTTTTCCTGCGTAAGACATTAAATAAACAGATACAGCGCGCGCTGACTGGGTTTGCGGCAGGTGTCATGGTAGCTGCTTCTATATGGAGTCTGCTGCTTCCGGCAATTGAGCAGTCAAAAAGCATGGGAAAGCTTTCCTTTATTCCGGCAGTTGTCGGCTTTTGGATTGGCATTTTCTTTTTGCTGTTTCTTGATCACGTCACACCGCATCTTCATCTAAACAGCAAAGAATCAGAAGGACCAAAAAAAAACTTATCGCGCACGACAAAGATGCTTCTTGCCGTGACAATTCATAATATACCAGAGGGAATGGCAGTTGGAGTTGTGTATGCCGGATGGATAAGCGGCGATTCAAATATCACTCTTATGAGTGCCATTATTTTATCACTAGGCATTGCAATTCAAAATTTCCCAGAAGGAGCAATTATTTCAATGCCGCTTCGAGGTGAGGGTATGAGCCGCCAAAAATCATTTTTAATGGGTGTGCTGTCAGGCGCAGTAGAGCCAGTGGCAGGTGTACTTACGATACTTGCGGCAGGAATTATAGTGCCGGTGCTTCCGTATCTTTTAAGCTTTGCAGCGGGGGCAATGTTGTACGTAGTAGTGGAGGAACTGATTCCGGAAATGTCAGAAGGCAGCCATTCCAACATCGGAACTGTCTTGTTTGCATTGGGTTTTTCGGTTATGATGATTCTAGATGTTGCGCTCGGGTGACAGGAATCAGAAAGAATGGCGTTACAAATTAGGAAGGAAAAAAGAGCATGGCACTTCAGTTTATTTCAGGAAATAGTATATCGGACCGCACGGCGGTAATGTACGAGACAATCTGCGCACAAGCATGCAGACATCCAGATAAAAATTATATATTTCTTGTGCCGGAGCAGGCAACCTTGCAGGTGCAAAGAGAACTTTCAGCCGTGCATCCAGATCATGTGCTTGGAAATATTGATGTTGTGAGCTTTGGCAGACTGGCACATCGTCTCTTGAATGAACAGGCAGGAAAGCAGGCAGTATTGCTTGATGATACAGGAAAGTCGATGATTCTTAGGCGAATTGCAGGAAAGGAAAAGCAAAGCCTTGAGGTATTTGGACGCAATTTAAATCAGAGCGGTTTTATTCAAGAGCTAAAATCAGTGATCAGTGAATTTAGTGCCTACAAAGTCACCTCAGAGGTTTTAGAGGGAGTTCTTCCAACGCTTGAAAAGCGTCCTGTTCTTCAAAAAAAGCTGCGTGATATTGAAAAGGTCTATACTTCATTTTATAATGAGCTTGGAGAGGAATATTTAACAGCAGAGGAGCTTCTTGGCGTTTTGTCACGTCTTGTGCCGCAGTCAGAAAAAATTCGCGGAAGCATCATCATATTAGATGGCTTTACAGGTTTTACACCGCTGCAGTATCAGGTATTAGAGGAAATGCTCCAATGCGCAGAGCATGTTGTATGCGCTGTTACAGAGGATGAAAAGGGCGGACGTGAAGAGTTGTTCTCTATGAGCCGAGAGATGAAAAATAAGCTTTTGGCGATTGCAAAGGAACATCATGTTTCATGTGAGGAAAAAAATCATCGCTACGTGACAAAAAAACGAAAAGTGGCTGAAGAGCTTGCACATCTTGAAAAGCAGCTTTATCAGGTACCGCCGAAATCATGGAATAAGCAGACAGATGCAGTTAATATTATTGCTGCGAAAAATCCATCAGAAGAGCTTGGCTTTGTACTTAGAAAAGTTTTGTCTCTTGTGCGCGAAGGATATGCGTACCGCGAGATTGCAGTAGTCGCCGGTGATTTGTCTGTTTATCGTGATGAAATTTCACATGTATTTGATCAGGCAGGCATTCCTTATTTTATCGATCAGAAAAAAGGATTAAATACACATCCTTTGATTCAATTTGTAAAAAAAGCTCTTGCTGTTTTAGAGGAGCAGATGAGCTACGACAGCGTGATGGCATTTCTTCGAAATCCATATGTAGTAAGCGATGAGAATACATTTGACGGAGACATTCTCTGTGAGGATTTAGACCGCCTTGACAATTATCTGCTTGCAGGCGGTATTGAGCGAATAAACAGATGGAAGCATCCTTGGGTTATGCCATATGACAATGCAGATGAAGAAGATTTATCACGTCTTAATCAGCTTCGTGAGCAGATTTTTAACTTGTTTGTGCCGCTTCGCACTGTCTGGGAAAAGCCTGATACAACTGTGCGCGAGGCTATGACAGCTCTTTTTTCATTCATGCAGCAATTTGATATCGCATATAAGCTAAAAGTACAGCAAAAGGCTTTTCGTGAATCGGGGGAGAAATATTTGGCAAGCGAGTATGAGCAGGTCTATGCAAAGGTACTTGGTTTGTTTGATCAAATCGTAGAGCTGATGGGTGATGAAACATTAGAGGTGCGTGTGCTGTCAGATATTTTAGACTCCGGCTTTGAGGAGCTTTCGGTCGGCTTCATTCCGGCTGCTGTAGATCGTCTCGTTGTGGGAGATTTGATGAGAACAAGACTAGAGCATATTCGTGTACTCTTTGTCATTGGCTGCAACGATGGACTGCTTCCTAAGCGCGCAGACAGAGGCGGCATTCTTTCAGATTATGACAGAGAGATTTTAAAGGGCGCCGGTATGGAGCTGGCGCTCGCAGCGCGCGAGGAAGTATTTTGCCAGCAATACTATTTGTATCTGCTTTTAACAAAGCCGTCTCAAAAGCTTTATGTCAGCTTTAGTGAGACATCAGCAGACGGAAAAGCACTTCGCCCAGCTCATTTAAAAAATGTGATCACAAAGCTGTTTCCAAAATGTCAGACATATGCAGCAGAAGACGCGTATCAAAAACTAGAGGGACTGATGCAAAAGGAAGACGGTTTCCTGCTTCTTATAAATGGTCTTCGCAGCTACCTAGATGGCGAGAAAGAGATGTGGTGGCAGGAGCTTTATCGTTACTACATGGAGGATGAAGCTTTTAAAGAGCGCTTAGATATTATGCGCGAAGGACTTTTCTATGGTTATAAGACAGAAAAATTAGACAAGCAAATCGCAAAGAAGCTGTTTGGCGGTGATCACGAGATTTCTATTTCACGTCTTGAAAAATATGCAGCCTGTGCATATGCTCACTTTTTAACATATGGCCTTCAGCTAAAGGAACGCCGCCAGTTTGAGCTTGGAGCAGCTGACTACGGAAGCCTTTTTCATGCTTCAATCAGTCATTTCTTTGAGCTTCTTGAAAAACGCCATTTAAATTGGAGAGAGATTACAGACACACAGAGAAATCAGCTCGTCGAGGAGAGTGTGGCAAAGGCTATGGAGGAATACCAGACAACTGTTTTCGACAGCAGTGCGCGAAATAAATCCATGGCAGGCCGTATACGCCGAATGACAGACAGAACACTCTGGGCGCTTGGCTGTCAGTGGGAGCATGGTGCTTATGAGAAGACATGGCACGAGCTTGATTTTGGAAGAGCCGGCGGCAATGGCGTGACGCTTCCAGTCGAGGAAGGCTTAGAGCTGTCGCTTCGAGGAAGGATTGACCGTGTGGACTTTGCCGAGGAAGACGGTTCACTTTATGTAAAAGTCATCGACTACAAATCAGGAAGTACAAAGCTTGATCTTGGAAAGGTGTATTATGGACTGCAGCTGCAGCTAGTGCTTTATTTAGAGGCAGCAATGGCTATGGCAGCAAAAAGAAATCCTAACCGAAAGCTTATTCCGGCAGGAATTTATTATTACAACATGAAAGATCCTATTGTGTCAGGCTTTGATATGACAAAGGAAGAGATAGAAGCAAAGCAACAAAAGGAGCTTAGAATGAATGGCCTTACAAGCACAGAAAAGGCATCGCTTCTTTTGATTGACGCAGAAGGTGGAAATGTCGTGTCAGGATTGGAGTACAAAAAAGATGGCAGTCTGTCCTCACGCGCACTTGTAGCAAATGCAGATCAGATGCATGAGCTTGGTCACTTTGCCAGAAAAAAAGCACTCGATCTGGCACGAGACATTTACGGAGGAAAGATTGACGCATATCCGTATGAATATAAGAAGATGAATCCGTGTGAATACTGCGAGTACGGTTCTGTCTGCGGATTTGATCTGCAGCTTGAGGGATGTCATTACCGTAGGCTTTCTGCGCTAGACAAGGACGAGGTATGGCAGGAAATTGCGCGAGAAGAAAATAAGCAGACAGATAAAGAGGAGGGGGAAGATGGCTGACAATATGACATGGACAACTGAACAAAAGCAGGTCATTGACCTGCGTGACAGAAGCCTTCTTGTCTCAGCGGCAGCAGGAAGCGGAAAGACGGCAGTACTCGTACAGCGAATTATAGAGCGCATTTGTGACGAATCACACCCAGTTGATATTGACCGTCTTCTCGTGGTGACATTTACTAACGCTGCGGCAGGTGAGATGAGAGAGCGTGTGCAGGCAGCAATTGCAAAGCGTGTAGAGGAGAATCCTGACAATACTCATCTGCGCCGTCAGGAGGTATTAGCTGGTCATGCACATATCACTACGATTGACAGCTTTTGCTTGTCAGTGCTTCGTGAGCATTTTCAGGAGATAGAGCTTGATCCGGGTTTTAGAATTGCAGATGAGGGTGAATTAAAGCTTCTGCAGGCCGATGTATTAGAGGCACTTTTAGAGGAGGAGTACGAACAGGCAAGTGAATCATTTATTCATTTTATGGAGGCATATGCACCAGGAAAAGATGACGAGCGTGCCGTGCAGTTAATTTTGCAGCTCTATGGCTTTGCAGTGGCAAATCCGCGTCCAGAGGATTGGCTTAATCATTGTCTTGAAAGCTATGGGGCAGAAAGCATGGAGACGCTTGAAAAGCAGCCGTGGATGTGTACAATGACAGAGCAGCTAAGGACAATCCTTTCTGAGACGGCTGCGCTTTATAAAAGAATGATTGCTGTCTGCAAGGATGAGGGCGGCATGGAAAGCTACGAGTCTGTCCTTTTATCAGAGCAACAGATGATTGAATATGCATCAGAGGCATCAAAGTATGATGAACTTAGAGAACGTGTCAATCTAATTCGCTTTGGCAGCAAGCCGCGAAAGAAAAAGACTGATTCCTTCAGCGAGGATAAGGCAAAACGTGTCTGGGATATGAGAGAACAGGCAAAAAAGCAGATAAAATCGCTGTCAGAGGATTACTTTGCCGATGATGACGAGCGTCTTCTTCAAAAGCAGCATCTTGCGGGGGTACAGGTAAAGGAACTCGTGCGCCTGACACATGCCTTTCTTTTGCGCTACAGCGCAGCAAAACGAAAGAAAAATCTTGTAGATTTTGGGGATCTGGAGCATTTGGCATTAAACGTGCTTAGCGAGAAGACACCAGACGGCGAGAAGCCAACTTTAGTAGCAGCACAGTATCGTGAAAGCTTCGAGGAGATTATGATAGATGAGTATCAGGACAGCAACTACGTACAGGAGCTGATTTTGACAAGCATTTCAAGGACAGATCCGCCAAATCTTTTCATGGTAGGAGATGTTAAGCAGAGTATCTATCGCTTTCGTCTGGCGCGCCCAGAGCTTTTTATGGAAAAATATGAGACATATACAAAAGAGGAGAGCACACATCAAAAAATAGAGCTTCACCAGAATTTCAGAAGCCGAAAAAGCGTGCTTGATTCAGTAAACTTTTTCTTCTATCAGCTTATGCATAAGGCAGTCGGAAATGTGGAGTACGACAAGGACGCAGCACTTTATCCAGGTCTTGTGTATGAGCCATGTGATACGCACCCGACAGGAGGAGCCACTGAGCTTATGCTTCTTGATCTGGAGGATGTGACAGAGGATAGTGATGATGATGTTAAGCCAGAAAATGAAGATACACAGGCTGTCTACAGCAGCAGAGAGTGGGAAGCGGCAATGATTGCAGAAAAAATCCGCGAGATTACCGATCCAGAGTCTGGTCTTTATATCTGGGATAAGGAGCAAAAAACATATCGTCTGACAGAGTATCGTGATATTGCGATTTTGCTTCGTACTGTGTCTGGCTGGGCAGAGGAATTGATTTCAGTGCTTCTTTCAAAAGGAATATCAGCATCGGCTGATACTGGAAGCGGATATTTTAGTGCACTTGAGGTTCAGACTATCTTAAATCTGCTTGAAATTATAGACAATCCACTGCAGGATATTCCGCTTGCAGCGGTAATGCACTCGCCGATTGGCCATTTTTCCAGTGAGGAGTTAGCCATTATCCGCGCAGAAGAACCGCCGTCACAGTGTAAGCACCTTTATGATGCTGCCACATCATTTGCACAAAAATATAGTGATCCAGCCGATGCAAAAAAAAAGGAAGGCTATCACGAGCTGGCAGGCAGACTTCGCACATTTTTTAATCAGCTTGAGACATACAGAAGAAAGAGCCGATATCTTTTGCTTCGTGAGCTTCTTGTCTATGTGTTAGAAGACAGTGGATACTACGAGTTTATAAGTGCAATGCCTGGCGCTGCGACAAGAAAAGCAAATCTTGATATGCTTCTTGAGCGTGCTGGTGCATTTGAAAAGACAAGCTATCAGGGTGTATTCCAATTTGTCCGCTATATCAACAGATTAAAGAAATATTCCGTTGACTATGCGTCAGCGCAGGAGCTTGCCCAGAATCAGGTGCGCGTCATGAGTATTCATAAGAGTAAAGGTCTTGAATTTCCTGTATGCTTTGTGGCAGGTCTTGGAAAAAGCTTTAACAAGCAGGATGTGAATGCGTCAATGCTGTTTTCTGTTGATTACGGCATTGCAACTGATGCAATAGATCCGACACTTCGTACAAAGGAGAGCACAGTTATGAAGCAGGCCATGAGAAGCCAGCTTATGATTGAAAATCTTGGCGAGGAGCTTCGTGTTTTATATGTTGCCATGACGCGTGCAAGGGAAAAGCTGTATCTGACAGGTGCAAAGGATCATCTTTTTGACTACTTGGAAAAGAAAATTCATGAGACAGACAAGACAGCGCGTGAACTTTCATACAGCCAGCTTACGATGGCAGGAAGCTTCTTAGACTGGATTACAGCAGCAGCCTGCAAGCACAAAAGCTTTAAGGCAATTTATGAGCAGCTTGGAATAAATGTGCCATTTGACGGTGTGTGTTATAAAGACGAAAGCCCACTGTCAGTTTTGCTTGTGACAAAAAGCAGTCTGTCTATGCAGACGTCACTTTGGCGTGCAGAGGAAGCAATGAAGCGCACAGCACTTGAAAACTGGAAAACCAAAACCGAAGACGAAACGGCAAAAAATCTGATCGAGTCACGCTTTTTGGTGCGCTATGATGACAGCCCTCTGTCAAAGCTGCAGGCGGCATTTACAGTATCGGAATTAAAGACACGCCACGAGGAGGAAGCCTTTGCAGCAAGTGGATCAGACATAAGAGAGCCTGCTGCACAGCTTATAAAACAAGAATCCGAGATGCAAGATCAGAAACTTCTGCCAGATGAAGAACTTATTCCAGAGTTTTTGCAGCAAAAAGATAAGATGAGCGGAGCCGCGCGCGGTACACTTTATCACTGGCTTTTTGAACACTTTGATTTTACAGGTGATTTAAGGGCGCAGCTTTCCTCATTTATGCAGCAAGAGCTTATAAGTACTGAGGAGCGAAAGAGGATTCGTATAGCCGATTTTGAATATTTTGTGCAGACACCTCTTGGCAAAAAAGTCAAGCAAGCGCAGGAAGAAGGAACGTATCACCGCGAGATGCCGTTTATACTTGGAGTGCCAGCTAAAGAGATGATAGAAAATGACAAAAAGCTGTCAGAAAAAGATGAGAACGAGTATGTCAGTGTACAGGGTGTCATAGATGCCTGGATAGATGGTGAGGACTATATCACGCTGATAGACTTTAAGACAGACAAAAAGCCAGAAGATATGACAGATGAAGAGTTTAAAGAGCTGCTTAAAAAACGCTACCAGGTACAGCTGTCATACTATAAGCGTGCTCTTATGCAGATGACAAAGCGGCCTGTGAAGGAAGCATGTATTTATGCTGTCTCAATCGGACAGACAATCTTTTGTTGACGAGCAAATGGCAAAATGATATACTTTTAAATTAGTAAAGGGGGTGGACGAAATGGACAACGAAGAGCTAGAACAGGACAAGGCCAAGGATGAGGCACTCGAAAAGGCATTAGAGCAGGAAACAGAAAACGAGACGCCGTCAGAAGATGAGACGTTTGCAAAGCCCGATTACGAGTCAGAGATCATAAAGATCATAAGAAGCACCACCTCGCCAAAGGTTACACGTGAAAAGCTTGAGGATTATCATGCAAATGATATAGCTGATGTTCTCGAAAAGCTGACAGTAGTAGAGCGAAAGAAGCTTTATAATATCCTGAACATGGATATGCTTTCAGATGTATTTGAGTGCATAGATGATGTCAGTCCGTACCTAGAGGAAATGGACATTAGAAAGGCAGTTGAGATCATAAGCAGCCTGGAAGCCGATACAGCAGTTGCAGCGCTTCGAGGACTTGATAAAGTCAGACGCTCTGTCATCATTGATTTGATGGATCAGGAGTCCAAAAAAGACATTATGCTGATTGCATCCTTTGATGATGATGAGATAGGAAGCAGAATGACAACAAACTGCATAGTGATCCGCGAAAATCTTACAGTCAAGGAGGCTATGCGTTCACTTGTAAAGCAGGCCGCTGAGAATGACAATATTTCAAAGATTTATGTAGCTGATGAGTCTAATACCTTCTGTGGTGCGATTGATCTAAAGGATTTGATCATTGCAAGAGAAGGCACAAGGCTTGATGATATGATTGTCACCTCATACCCGTATGTATATGGCCACGAGTCTATAAGCGAATGTATTGAAATCTTAAAAGACTATTCAGAGGATTCCATTCCTGTACTCGACAATAACAATAAGATTCTTGGTGTCATCACGGCACAAAATATTATTGAAGTTGTTGATGAAGAGATGGGAGAAGACTACGCAAGACTTGCTGGTTTGATGGCAGAGGAGGACTTAAAAGAACCACTATTAGATAGTATGAAAAAACGTCTTCCGTGGCTGGTTGTTTTAATGTTCCTTGGAATGGTAGTCTCATCTGTTGTAGGTATATTCGAGTCAGTAGTCTCACAGCTGACAATTTTAATGATGTTTCAGTCAGTCATTCTTGGTATGTCAGGAAATGCAGGAACGCAGTCCCTGGCAGTTACAGTTCGTGTTTTAATGGATGAGAATCTTGAAGTAAAGCAAAAGATTGGCCTAGTTGCAAAGGAAGTGCGCGTTGGCTTTGGTGATGGACTTTTGTTGGGAATATTGTCATTTATAGTGCTTGGCATTTTCATCATGATTGTAAAGGGGCGTCCGGCAGGCTTTGCATTTGCCGTGTCAGGCTGCATTGGACTGGCGCTCATGTGCTCCATGGTGATTTCAAGCTTGACAGGAACTTTAGTTCCTATGTTTTTCAACAAGATTGGAATAGATCCGGCAGTGGCATCAGGACCTCTTATTACAACGATCAACGACCTTATAGCAGTTATCGTTTACTATGGACTGAGCTGGCTGTTTTTACTTGAGATGATGCATTTTTGATAAAAAGAAAGGGCGTAGCTTTAGCTACGCCTTTAATTCGTTTAGAACCTCCTCAAAGCAGACACCGTCTGTTCTCGGACATTCAAATTCCTCTGTTATTTCAATGCAGCGCTGCACAAATGCGCTTGCCTTTCGCACAGAAGTCTCAAAGTCTACATTGTTGGCACAGTCTGCCGTCAAAATCGCAGCAAAGATATCGCCTGTTCCAGAACGCTCCTGTCCAACGCGTTTTCTTTTCACTACAGAAGGTGTACCGCCTGATTCACATATAACATTTCCTATAAAAGTTCCCATAGAGACACCAGTGATTACTACCTTAGACGGCCCCATGGCAATCAGTGAAAGAGCTAGTTCAGACAGCTCACTCATCTGCCAGTGACCATCGTGATATGGTGTGTCAGTTAAAATGCAGGCTTCCGTCAAATTAGGTGTAAGAATGTCAGCAAAATGTGCTAACTGCTTCATCTGACTGCACATCTTTGGTGTGAAGGTCTGATAGGTGCGTCCGTGATCACCCATAACAGGATCAATTAAAACCTTAGTAGTTTCATCCTTGAAATCGCGGATGAAATTCTTTACGATTTCAATCTGACGCTCAGAGCCTAAAAATCCAGCTGCAATACATTCAAAGTGGAGATTTAACTTCTTCCACTCAGCGATGTAGGATGGCATTTTCTCTGTGTAATCGTCAAAGTAAAAGGACGGATATCCCGTATGATTGGAAAAAACGGAGGTCAGCACCGGACAGCACTGAACCTTCATTTGAGATATAATGGGCAGGGCCACTGTTACAGAACAGCGGCCAAAGCCAGAAAAATCGTTAATCAAAGCAGCCTTTGGCTGATGGCGAAGTGACATAAATAAATCCTTTCTCATTATTGTATTCGCTGTTTTAAAGATTTAGTCCCTTCGTTTCATCACATCCAGTCATAATGTTAAAGCACTGAATAGCTGCACCTGAAGCACCCTTACCAAGATTATCGAAGACACTAGACAGCTGAATACGATTTTCATTTCCAGTGATATAGATCTGCATGCCATCATAGCTGCTTAAGTGATTGCCGCTTAAAAATCCAGACATTTCGCTTTCAGCACCGAGCGGCATAACCTTTACGAAAGGTTCATTTGCATAGTAGTCAGCAAAAAATGCCTGTAAGGATTCTGGAGTCTGAGTGGTGTTTAACAGATCAGTGTACAGAGGAACATTGACAACCATTCCGCTGTAATAATCGGAAACAATAGGGGTAAACAGCGGAGCACGGGATAATCCTGTGATAAGTCGCATTTCCTTTAAATGCTTGTGCTGCTGAGAAAGACCATACTCGCGAGGTGCATCAAGCTCTGCGTCACGGTCAGATGCCTCATACTGCGCAATCATTTTTTTGCCGCCGCCGCTGTAACCAGTCAGAGAAAAAGAGGCAACAGGGTAGTCTGCCGGGAGAATGCCGCCTGCGATCAACGGGTAAACGAGTGAGATAAAGCCAGATGCATGGCAGCCAGGATTAGCGATGCGCTTGCCAGTTCTAATAGCCTCGCGGTGCTTAGCGGAAAGCTCCGGGAAACCATAAGCCCAGCCAGCCTCAGTGCGGTGTGCAGTCGAAGCATCAATAATGCGTGTATTTGGGTTCGTTACGAGAGCAACAGCCTCTCTGGCTGCGCTGTCAGGCAGACAAAGAAATGTGATATCAGAAGAGTTTATCAGGCGGCTGCGCTCAGCAGGATCCTTTCGAAGCTCTGGTGCTATAGTTAACAGTTCAATGTCGTCGCGATTGTCAAGACGCTCGTGAATGCGAAGTCCTGTGGTGCCTTCGCTTCCGTCAATAAATACTTTTGTTTTCATGAATTGCCCCTCTTTTCTTTGGGATGATGTATTACAATGGTGTCGTTGCCATTATAGCAGACCTGAAAAGGGTGCGCAAGCCAGAAAATTTATGGCGGAGGTTGATTTTAAAACACATAGCTTCCCTTTACAGTAAAACTAATATTTCCTGTATTTTGAATGAAAATTTCGTAGGTTCCATTGGAGGGAACAGAAAAAGCAGATGAATAACCGCTTTCATTAGGATAGATTTGTTTTCGATAATTACCATTTGAAATACCAACGCAAAAAGTTGCATTAGATGGTGCGTAACCGCCAGTGATAGTAATAGTATTTTCGGGTGTTAAGTAAATATAAGTGATATTGATGCGTTCGCCTGGAGCTACAGTGTAAGAATAAGAATTTACACCATGGGCAGTACGAGTATCAATGAGAGTAGCATTAGTAAGGTTTGGAAGAAAAACAGATTCCATATAGTCAGAGTTCTCTTCAACTGTGTAAAAAGTATAGACTGGTGGCTCATAAGGAACTACAATAGTTTCAATCGTCGCATCATACCAGTCATAATTTATCTGTTCAACTGGAGCAACACTAGCTTGAGCGATCAGTGAAGAACTGACAAGAAGTAACACACCAGATAGAATAGAGCAAAGAACAGATCGTTTCTGATGCATAAAAGAGATAGAGCAACTTGCAGACATTCGATATTTTAATTGCGTTTTGTTATTCAAACCAATGCAGGAAGGAATCACTTGCTTGGAATGAAGGTGCGATATAATGAGTGTAAAATAGTCATGGTGAGACAGATCATCAGAGAGAAAGTTTAAAACCGTTTGGTCACATACTGTTTCACAAAGCAGCTCAATATCACGGCAAAATAGGTACGCAACTGGATAGAACCAGAAGATAATAGTAAGAATATGCCCAAATTGAAGTTTACGAAGATCATTGTGCTTAATGTGAATCATTTCATGCAGCAAAATAGCATAGAGTTCATTAGATGAATAACTACGCTGTGGAAGCAGAATGATAAACTTATGCTTTTTAACAGTGACTGGTGTAGAAGTCAATGAGCAGTAGCGGATGCATGGAACATGCGTAAGGTGTAGCCTTTTGGTTAAATCACTGACAATTTTATCTAGTATAGCATCATTTGGTAAATAGGTTGACTGATTAAGGATTTTGCGTAATGAAATACAATCCCTCACATAAAATATACATTTGACAAGAATACCAATCAACCATATGGAAATGAGAATCCAGACAATATAATTTTGCTTTGCGGAACAAAAGAATACCATGCCTGGAAGTGGGTGATCGGATTGAATAAACGGTGAAAAAAATGTAGTTATTGATTTCACAATAAAAAAGAATGGCGTAAAACAAAATATGCCAATAGGAATCAGCCGATAGCAAATCAAAACTAAAGAAGGAAAACGCTTTGCAGTGAGAATCAAAGCTTTCCATAGTGACCAGAAGCAAAAGCTGGTGATAATGCAAAAGAGAATTGCGTAGAAAATATCAGTGCCCCATTGAATCAAATTCATCTAAATAATCCTTTAAGTCCTGAATATCGTCTTTTGACAGCTCATTTTCTTTAATTAGAGCGGCAGCCATACGTTTCAAAACTCCCTTTCCCCAAATTTTTGAATAGTCAACTGCGGTTTGCTCAAAATAAGCATCCTTTGTGATTAGTGGATGATAGACAGATACCCGACCTTTCCGCTGATATGTCAGATATCCCTTTCCAGCCATGCGAAGCATGTAGGTAGATAGCGTTTGAAGCGTCCATCCGCGTTGAAAACGTTCATTAAGAAGTGTTAGAACTTGCGATGGCGAAACATCTGTACCAATAGACCAGATGCAATCCATAATTTGCAGTTCAACATCTGTCATTTTTTCCATGAAGACCTCCTCTTGTATTATTATTTATTTCAAGTAAATTGTAAAATAAAAAAAACAAAAAGTCAATAAAAAGAAGTTGACATAGTATAAAAAGCATGATAGTATGCAAGTGTAGAGTAAATCAGAAACAAAAGATTAGTTGACCTTCATATTCGACTAGGAGGTTTCTAATAGAAAGAGAGGTAAATTGCATGAAGAAGAGTTTGAAGATGTTAGTGGCAGGGACAGTGATTGGCTGTGCGTTAACTGCTAGTGTAGGTGCATTTGGCGCAGCAGCACAGGAAGTAAAGACTTGGAGTGGTCTTAAAACCGGTATTTCATCTGAATTTGAAGCTGGGCATAAAGGAACTGGCCAATATGGTACAGACACATCGAGAATTATTACTCAGTGTTGGGCTGCTTGTCAGGATGGTGCAAATGCAGCGAGGGATATTGTGTACTCTCCGAAAGTAGGGACATCTGATGTCGGACGTTATAAGGCGAGTTGTGAGCATTGGAATAATCCATTGGTTACGACAAGCAAATATTATGGATGGTATTATTAAGACTACATAATTATTTATTACATTTAAGTAATCTTAATGACAGAAGTTATTAAGTTCCATGTTTTAGTGAGTTGTAAAAATTAGAAACAGGAGTTGTAGAAAGATGTGCAATGAAAAACATTGTACATCTTTTAAAAATTAAAGAAAAGCAGAGCAGGAGGATATGCATGAAAAAATTTTTTCAAAAATATGCAATTCTTTTTTTCTTTTGTGCAATGATGGGCGGAATTATCATGATAGATTCGATATTAGCTATATCATTTACAGATAAGGAGCGAGGGTTAGCCACGGAATTTTCTGATTACACTAAGAAAATTTCTATTTTGCAGGCAGACTCGTCAGAATCATTCAGTCAAGAGGACTTGATGTTTTTTTTACAAGGAAAAGAAAAGATAAATGTGATAAGATCATCTGATTATAATGGAATAGAACTGTATTCTAACGAGTTAGAATACTTTAAAAATAAAGATGAGGCTAATTGGACACCTGGAGTTTGGCTTAGAAGGGATGTGTATGAAAATTGGATTGATAAAGAAGAACAATATTATTACTATAAGGGAAAATATTTTAATGTATTAGGTACTTATGAAGAAAAAAAGTTAGAAGAAAAATATATAGTGGATATGCAAGGGGTACTTAACAATGATCCTCAAACAGCAGTAAAAGGTGTATATTATTTGGATTGTGAGCAAGACACAAATACTGTATTTGAAGAATTACAAACACTAATTTTACAAAAAAATCCTTATGCACAAATTACTGTATTGGAAGAATCATCACAGGGATACACATTGAGAAGAATATTTCATTCTCAAGATGCGATGTATTACATAATCCAAATGGGTGTGTTGTTAATACTTAATTTGTTCAATTTTGGAAATATTGCAGGGTATTGGGTAAAGGGCAGAACTACTGAGATATTTGTGAGAAAAATGGTTGGAGCAGCGGACATTAATATATTTAAGAAATTAATTATTGATTTTTCAATTGCAACAGGTATGTTCATTTTTGCAGGAATGTTAATAGGGGCAATAATAATTGGTGTCTATATAAAAATTGTGGGGGAAATTGCTTTATTTGGAGTGATAAACTGCACGATCCAATGGTTGATATTGATTCTTTTTGGAGGAATATTTATATGGAAACAAGTGAGAAAAACAATGACACAGCTTCGTAAACAAAATTAAAAATGGAGATGATAGTATATGGCAAATATAAAATATGCATTAAGAGAGGTTCGAAAACACCCAGGAAAATACTTTCCAATTTATGCGCAGATTATCGTTTCGGTCATATTAGTCGCATTCATTGCTGTGAATTTTCAACAAGTACATGAATTTTCTGCAAAAATGAGTGCGTGTACAGAACATAGAAATATGTATGCAGTAATTGATAGATCTGACGTTGTCACGATTATGAATACATTAAATATGGATGGAGCTGAAGAAAAATGTAAGGAATTATATGATTATACGAATGAGTGTGTTGATGTATATGTCCATATGATTAATATGGTAAGATGGAATGGAATGGATATAGAGGTTTTACAGATGAACCAAAACTTTTATGACTTGTACCAAATAGATGTACAACAAGGGCGTACATTTAATAGTGCAGAATGGGAAGGTCAAATTGAAGATGGCCAAGAAATTCCTGTCTTAGTTGGCAAAAAATTAGCGAAGGTTTATCCGATTGGGACAACATTCGTTAATGAGGCATTGGATAAGAGTACATTTAAAGTAGTAGGAATATTAAATGATCAAGCTTTTTATTTAAATCCATCAGTGAATTCTAAAACAATATCATTAGACTCTACATTTATTATTCCATGGATCCCAAGAGATGCATTAAATAATGGATATCGAAATGTAAATTTATTTCATGTCTTACAGTTGGAAACAGATAATCCAGAAGTGTTAAACAAAATAGCTGAGAAATCAAAAAAACTGGGATTGTTTGATTTGGAATTTACGTCATTTCGTGAACAGATTGGAGTAGTCAAAATGTATTATCAAAAGGTATATAGTAGAGACTGTGCTATGCTGGGGGTCTTACTTTTATATTGTATAGTGGGAAGTATTACTATGTTGTTGCAATACATAGACACACATATGAAATACAATTCAATACACATATTATGTGGAGCAACACAACAACAGATGGGTTTGCAGATGCTGATACATATATTGATCCCGATTTTAATGGGTCTTGTATTTGTAATGGCAATTTTTAAAAGCATTTTTGCTATGATAGTAGGGATTCTATTTGGTATGGTGTTATTGTTCATTATATTGATTATACCATTGTTAAAATGGAATCGGATGGAACTTAGTCAGATTTTTAAGAGATATGAATGAAAGTGAGGAGATTATGGATAGAGAAAATACTTTGGCAATTAATCTGCAAGGAATTTGTAAATCCTTTTCAGTTGGAAAAAGGAAAGTAGAAGTGCTGAAAAAAGTTGACGTATCAATTAATAGTGGTGAAATGACCGCAATTATGGGTGCGAGTGGATGTGGAAAATCAACATTATTAAATATCATTGGTTGTTTGGATATTGCTGATGCAGGAGAGTATTGGTTGAGAGGAGAAAAAATTACAGGAAAAAGCAGAAAACAAATGGCTAGAATTAGAAATGAGTTATTTGGTTACGTGATTCAAGATTTTGCACTTGTTAGAGAAGACACTGTGTTAGAAAATGTTAAAATACCATTAGAATATAGTAAGAAAAAAATTGATAAAAATCGAGTAAGCAAAATATTAGAAGAATTGGGGATTGCAAAGTTGCAAAAAACACGTATAAGTTTACTTTCTGGTGGTGAGCAACAACGAACGGCAATTGCTAGGGCATTAGTCAATGATCCAGAGATTATATTAGCAGATGAACCTACAGGGGCGCTTGATTCAAGAACAGGGCAGGAAGTTATTCGTATCCTTAGAAATATTTGTAATACTGGAAAAACAATTGTAATAGTAACACATGACGAAAAAATTGCTCGACAGTGTGATAGAATTTTACGTATGGAAGATGGACGAATTGCAACAGATAGTTGAAAAAATAGAGACTGGTGGGAAAGTGACCATGGTGACAGGTCGTGCGTCCAGCAAAGGGTATACAATCCGATAGGTGGAAATCCTATCAAATAAGCTGCTAACCACAGCATTTGAAACGAGTCTTGAGTGTATTACAGTTTGACCATGGTGACAGGTCCAGTGACCTCTTAATTGAGTACGCTGGCTTGATTACTGTCCCGGTGGCTTACAATTGTTATGCAAAGGCGTCAGAAGCTGCAAAAGCGGCTATGGCGTTTTTTGTATGGGAAAAATTTTTAAGTGGGAAAGGCTCAATGCAAATTGACGCAGTGCTAGGTACTCTTACAATTTTCAGCCATCGAATGACCGTTGTAAGAGTGCTTGGTAGCAAGTTCTTGCTATATCATTTTGGAATAAAAGCTGTTATCATATAGAAATACCACGTGGACACTAATTGAGCCAGTGTACCCAATAAAAGAGTCGGCGTTCCTGTCCCCCTGGCGGTTTGGGATGATGTATTACAATGGTGTCGTTGCCATTATAGCAGACCTGAAAAGGGTGCGCAAGCCAGAAAATTCATGGCGGAGGTTCGAAAATTGTTACAGTTCACGGATCAACCAATGTTTATGGCAAAGTCCTGAGGTGGATGGCTTTCACGAGGCGATTCCCGTGTGGGAGCGGGCTTACGCAGTATCTAAGACAAAAAAATGCGTGGAAGGCGCCGCGGGAACAAGGGGCGCCGACGAAACCATCACCGAAGGGCTTTTCGTAACCCTGCCCGTGAACAGTAACCGAAAATTGACAGTTTAAGTTAGTAATTGTTTAAGAAAATCTTAAATTGACAAGATATGTATAATGTGTTACTTTGCAACTATAGAGTAACAAGAATTGTAGAAAATTTTAAGGAGGGAAAACAGATGAGTCATAATAAGATTTTGAGAACAGTATTTGGTATTTCAACAGGTATAATGTTGTTTGGAATGAATATGATGCAAGTACCTTTTGCATCGGAAAATATTACAGAGACAGAGCCTCAGAGCATATCAGAGGAAAACACAGACGTAATTGATAATCAGAAGTTGTTAGAGATTGATCAGGATCAGCTTGATACCGGTGTTGTTTATGTAACAACAAAAGACACCTATTTTTATTTTCCAGATGGATGCAGTGATGATGCTAATCTTTTAGGATGGGCAGTTAAATGGATGCACGAGACTTGGTATCAGAACTCAGAAAATGATATTGATGTTTCTGCAAAGGTTTTTGTGATATCAGAAGAAACACAGGACGATACAATTACATTGTTTGGAATTACATCATATGAAAGTAATGCAGACTATACAGGAAAATATGCAGTTTCAGCAACCTTTGAAAAAGACAGTGAAAACACATTCAAATTCGTGGATTATTGGGAACCATTGGATTCGGATGAGATCAAGTCAATTGAAGCACGTTTTCCAGAGGAAGATTGGAAAATGGCAGAGGATATGACGAGATATGATGAATTACTTTCTGATGAGGAAGAAGTTACAGGAACGTGTATTGTAGTATCGGGAAATACCCCAGCAGAAATAATAGCAGATCTGTATGACAAAACCAAGTGACCATGGGGACAGGTCCGGCGGTCTTTTAATTGAGTGACCATGGGGACAGGTCCGGCGGTCTTTTAATTGGGTACGCTGGCTTGATTACTGTCCCTGTGGCTTTCATTACATATTGGAAAATAAATAATAGTACGACAGGAAATAGTAGGATAAATTGAAGTGATATTTTATAAAATAACATAAAAAGAGGTGAATATGGAATGATATTATTAATAGTGTGTGTTGTAATAGCAGCTGTATTATTTTTAGTATGGGGTGTGAAGCAGAATAAATTTGGAAAATATTATTGGGGTTATGCTATTGCGTTTGGACTTACTATTCTTACTTGTTTTATTCATGTACATCAAATGTATCATTGGACAGTTATTTTAGTAGATATTATTGCGGCATTAACATGGGGGATTGCAGGAATAGTTGGTCATAGACAGAATAGGCTGGGGTGACCATGGGGACAGGTCCGGCGGTCTTTTAGTTGGGTACATTGGCTTGATTACTGTCACGGTGGCTTTAGAGAGGATTAATTAAGTCAATGAAGAGAGGTGACGTGGAATGAAAGGAAAAAAGAAAAATATCATAAAAGTGATAATAGTATTGATATTGATCGGAGGTGTTTTCTATTTTGCGCAACCGTGGATTGTATATTATACGGGGCCTCCTCGGTGGACGTATGAAAGATTATGTCAAAGTGTGCAAAGTGGAAGCTATTGGAATTCAGCACGAGGGCGAGCGTTAGATGTTGATGGGCATCTGGATGAATTAAAAACAGAGACCGTTTTTCTTAATAAGAAAATTCAGAAGTTAGAGAATGGATTGTATCTATTACAGTGTGATGGCATATCGGAATGGCAAACATGGCTGGTATTATTTAATCGGTATCCAATTTCAGATGCAAAAAGAGATTTTTTGCTTGATACAATGAAGCTAAAAGGCAGCGATGATAACGTGAACGTTGAAATGAAAAGTTCCTCTTATCCAGATGAAAGATTTTTTGGAGCATATTTGTATGTTGTGTTGCCATCGCCAATGCAGATTGATGACACGATCACTTTGGAGATTGATGGAAAAGAAATAGACATCGAAGTAGAAACGGTACCGGATGTTTCTGAAAATTATTTAAGAAAATAGGGGTGACCATGGGGACAGGTCAGGCGGACTTTTAATTGGGTACGTTGGCTTGATTATTGTCCCGGTGGCTTACAATTAAGTTATGCAAAAGGCGCCAGAAGCTGCGAAAGCGGCTTCGGCGTCTTTTTGTGTGGGAAAAATTTCTAAGTAGGAAAGCTTGGTTTGACAGGATTTTGAAACTTTTTCTTTTAAAAGAAGATTTTTTGAAAACTTTTTTGCAGGATGATACAATATACCAATGAAGAGAAAAGCGTAAAGCTGAAATGACAAGTTTTAAATGCAAGCTTCAAATGTAAGTTTTCAAATACAAGCTACGAAGTTACAGCAGCAACGTGCAAGTGTACCGCAAAAATACACGATACAGAAAGGATAAGGGATGTCTGACACAGAATTTGAGTCATTTGTCATGAACGCAGGGCCGGATATTCTGAGGTTCTGCCGTATCATTACGAATAACAAAGAGCAGGGAGATGAGCTATATCAGGACGCGATGGTTTTGTTATTGGAAAAGCGGGCGTCATTGAAAGCAGAGCAAAATAGCAAAAGCTATGCGTTGTCTGTTGCTGTTTTGCTGTGGAAAAACAAAAAGAAAAAATATGCAAACCGTATGCGAATCGCGCCAGTCAGCAGCTTGGAAGAGCATCAGGAAACGGTTTCTTCATTTGCGGCGGATTGGGACACGACACCGGAACAGATGATGATCAACAAACAGGAGATTGCAGAGGTGAGAAATGCAGTGCAGATGCTACCAGAAAAATATCGAATTCCAATCTGCTTAAGTTACAGTGCTGGGCTGACAATGGAAGAAATTGCAACATGTATGAAAGTGCCGGTCAATACGGTGAAAACAAGAATCCGAAAGGCAAAATCAATTTTAAAACAGGAATTGGAGGCGAGAGGAATTGACAGATGAGCGATTTGAACAGTTGATGAAGCAGGCATTGAAGCCTGAAATTGATGAGCGAGATGTTGTGATCCAAAAAAATACAAATAATTATAAAAATAGAATGAAACGAAAAAGAAGGTTGCGTGTCTGTATAACAGCAGGAATTGCTGCGGCTGCCTGTGTGGTTGCAGGTGTGCAGCTCAATCGTTTTGGAAATGGACAAGTACCGTATACAGAAACAAAGCAGGATTTTGTTACAAACAAAACATCATCTGCATTTTCACTTTGCGTTTATGCATCGGAGCTCAGTTCGGAAAATTCGGTGGCGTTAAACAATGAGAACGGAAAATCGTGGGTATTCGGTATGAGATCAGACAGTGATATGCTCAGCTATTGCATCGCTTTTCCTGTTTCGTGCAAAGGTGAACAGATAAAGCAGATCACATATACGATTAACAAGGGGGCGTTTCAGATCATCGGGGAGAATCCTGAGAAGTTTTGCACACAGATGACTCTATATACAGAGCAGACAATGAATTTGCCAAGAATTTCCCAAAACAAGGATCAGCAGGAAAGTGTTCTGTATTGCACTTCCTATACCATTGATTATGAAAATCAGGATGCGGGGTGTTTTGTTAATATTTGTGGATTCACGGCGGATGATGAGCAAACAGAAAACTTATTTTTTAAGAGTGAATCAATTGAGGCAGGAAAATGGACAGAGGAGTTAAATTCGATTCTTTTCGATAAAATACAGGTTACAGTTTGTGCAGCGTTTGAGGATGGCACAAGTAAAACTCAGACGATTGCAATAGCGGCAGCAGCTAGTGATGCAAACAGTACGTATGAGAAAGGGCAGACACAGAAGGAGAAATTGATTCAGTATGAGATGAGGTGATCGAATGAGAAAACGAGGAAAAGTGAAAATTGTTTTGACTATTTTTATAATAGTATTATTTTCTTGTACAGCGGTGATAGGCAACAGTAGAACAGGCGTGATTGAAAACGTGATGGCAAAAAATGCTGCCGATGTAGATATTCTGACGATTAAATCAAGAGTATTCACAGGGGAGGAGATCATTAAAGCATGGCTAGACACGGATACACTTGATGAGAATTGCTTAACGGTATTAGCGCAGCGTGGGACGGCAGCAGTCACGACGACCTATGATACTGGAAAGCAAAAAATAACAGTGAACTGGAATCAGGGAGCATTTAACGGTGCCATTGTTCGGATAAATGGACGAGAAGAAAAAAACAGAGAAGAATGGACAGCCCGTTGGTTAAAAACTTTTGAGAATCTTGGAATTTCAGTCGATGATTCTTATGAAAAAAAGTGGCAGGGTGAAAATAATGATGAAGAACATGATATTTATTATATAGAAGAAAATGGAATTCATCTGTGTCCAAATGGCTATTCACTGGGTGATTTGGGACAATGTTGGGGACAGTCAATTGATATTACAATTGAGAAAGATGGTTATTTTGTATCCTTTAATAATGTATCAGAAGTAATTGCACGGGAAGAAAAGAAAGGACGAAAGCTGATTTCTAAAGAGGAAGCCATACGGGCATGTCTTGACAATTATTTTTGGGATCAGAATGCGGAGGATGAAGCGGGCGTATTAGTAGAAGAGGCTTCCTGTGACATGGAATACCTGATGATTGATAAAGGATCCGAGAATGACGAGAGTGTGTGTGATATTGGCTATTATGTGCAAATTCCAATGTCCGATACAGACGGTGGAAATCAGTATGTGATTGAAGGTTTTGTCGATGGAGAATACCCGTATTGCTATGCGACTGCAATGACGGCAAATGTTAATCAAACAGATCAGAGCGAATAGGAACGGAGGGATGCATATGATCAGACGGGAAGCAAGGCGGATTGTGACGTCTCCGCTAGCATGGTTTTGTGTCGTGATCTACGCGGCAGTTTTGTTGATGGGAATTGCAGAGACGTTAAAAATAAAAGAGGCAATATCGGATCATGGCTGGTTAGATTTGTTGTGTGTGTCAGAAGAATATGGCATTACAACTTTGGTGAAAAATCTGGTATTTCCGATGAGTGTTGCATCGGTATATTTTGATGAAAAAAAGGGAAAATGTGATTGGGTAAAAATGATGCGGACAAGTCGGCTTCGCTATTGTGTGACAAAAGCAATCGCGGTATTTGTTGGCAGCATTTTTCTATATATGATGAGCGTGTTCCTATTTATTGCAGTTGGAAGCATGATGCATCCTGAGATTTTAAAGACTGCCAATAATTCGTATTTTCTGGTCGGTGAAATGTGGCAGAAATGGATCCAGGATGGAACGTATTGGGGTGTATTCTTTTTGTATGTAGTTTTGAATTCGCTTCAAGTTGCTGCGTGGTCCTCGATGTTAGGGTTATGTGTTGCTGCTTTTAGTGAAAATCGATATGTGGTTGCAGCTGTTCCTTTTTTTATCAATAGGATATTTCTTTATCTTGGAGATATGATTGATTGGCTTTCGATCGTTAGTCCATATAGCTATCAGCCAATACAGTTTTGGTATACCGGTACGCAGGTGGATCTTTTCTGGCTGGCTTTTAAAAATTTGGCAGTAATGTTTTTATTTACCTGTATTTTTATAGAGGAAATGAAATGGAGGGCATCACATGGCTGATAGAAGAACAAAGAAAACGGCAAAACAAATCTTTGGCTACGCACGTCTGAATTTTCATATGGGAATGCGTCAGGGAAAAAATCTGGCTGTTTTATTGTGCATGGGCTGCTTTTTGCTTTATTATCTCGGTGGCATTCGTGGGTATCTGGCATCGGCAGAAGAAACGGTCAGTGTGCAGGAGTTATTCCTGGCTATGATGAATACACATTATACGGCAATGACAGTCTGGGTTGGCTATCTGCTTGTGATCTGTGATATTCCATATAGTGAGAAGGGGATTTACCCATATCTTATTCGCACATCTCGAAAAAGTTGGTTACTTGGTCAGATTTTATATCTGTTCTTGGTAACAATTTTCTATTTTTTTTATGTGGGACTAGTGCTTGCAGCAGCAATTGTTCCTCATATTTCATTTCGTATCTCGTGGACAAATGCTTTTGTCAAAATGCTGAATGCACCATGGAGATGTGGAATAAAGAATTATTTTTCTTTTACGTTTTCGCTAATAAAGCATAATCCACAGTATGTTGTGGTAGTACGACAACTCTTTTTATGTCTGCTTGTTTCGATGACTCTTGGCATGTTGACAATGGCGATTCATATGCTGTGGAAAAATGGCCCCGGTATATTGGTTGGCGCAGTGGCTCTGGCATGTGATTATCTGGTAACGGCGGTATTGGATGCGATTGTAGGACTTCGCTATTTTTCACCTCTTACATTGAGTCGAATTTCAGCACTCAGTACCAGCGTAAATGATCGGTTCAATCCATCATTTTCGTATGCGTGCCTATTTCTTGGCGGTTTGTTTGTGGTTTCACTGAGCATTAGCATCTGGAAATTAAGGCGCTATGAGTATGGGCGATAATGAGTATGGCCCATAAGCCAATAAGGGTGTACAAGAACTATTTTTGAGAGAAAGGATGCAAGATCAATAGTCAATGTTTTTCGGTCTAACATTATAATTATATAGGAAGGAACGTGACGTGTATGAGTGATTATATTCAATTAACAAATATCAGTAAAACGTTTGGAAAGCAGACTGTGTTGCAGCCGCTTACAATGGGGTTTGAGGAAGGAATGATTCACGGCATTATCGGGCGAAATGGTTCTGGTAAAACCGTTTTGATGAAAATGATTCTGGGTATTTTGCAGCCGACAACGGGAACGGTCATAGTGGGAGATAAGCGAATCGGAAAGGATGTGGATTTCCCAGAGAGTGCGGGTGCGATCATTGAGACGATTGAGTTTATTCCATATATGAGTGCATATCAAAATCTGGCAGACATCGCAGCGATGCGCGGCAATCTGTCAAAGACTCAAATAAAGGAAGTGCTAGAGATGGTCGGCTTAGGAAATGTCGGAGGAAAGCATGTATCAAAGTTTTCCATGGGAATGCGACAGCGTCTGGCGATCGCACAGGCAGTAATGGAGTCTCCGAAGCTTCTGATATTAGACGAGCCGATGAATGGCATGGATGAGAAAGGCGTGGAGGAGATGCGGCAGCTGATTTTAGCGAGAAAAGCGGCGGGTACAACGATCATCCTTTCCAGTCACAATATAGAAGATATCCGTATCTTATGTGATCAGGTGTACCGCATAGATGCAGGAGTTGTCATGAGAAAGTGACCATGGGGACAGGTCCGGCGGCCTTTTAATTGGGTACGTTGGCTTAATTACTGTCCCTGTGGCTTAAAATTAAGTTATGCAAAAGGCGCCAGAAGCTGCAAAAGCGGCTATGGCGTTTTTTTTTGACGCAGCTCTGCCACAGTTTAAAGAGACCGCAAACAATGTGGTCTTTTTTGCATATAAGAAGCATCTAACCTGCATTGTATCGTACCTTTTTGTGTGGTATCATAGCTTTATCATTTTTATATAAGGTATATTTGCGGAGGAAACAGATGGAAAAAAGACAGACATGTGATCTGGCAGGAATCTGGCGCTTTGAGATTGATAAAGAGGACAGGGGCTTTGCCGAGCACTGGGAAAAACGAAGACTGACAGAGACAATCACGCTGCCTGGATGTCTGCAGGCGCAGGGCTATGGCGATGCGATCAGCGAAGATACACCGTGGGTTCAAAGTCTGTATGATGCGTTGTGGTATCAGCGCGGCGAATATGCGTATGCGCAGGAGAATGGAACAAAGGTGCCATTTTTGAGTCAGCCGCCGCGTCACTATACAGGAAAGGCGTGGTATCAGAAGACGATTTTTGTGCCTGAAAAATCAGATGGGTTTGTTGGCCGGCTGACTCTTGAGGACACAAAATGGAAGACAACGCTCTGGATTGATGGGGAATGCAAAGGCAGCATAGTAAGTCTTTGTGCGCCGCATGTATATGAGACAGGGGCATTATCAGCAGGAGAGCATACAGTTACGCTTTGTATTGACAATGGCTGGCAGCTGCCGTATCGGCCAGATGGTCATGGCGTGTCAGATGCGCTAGGCGCAACATGGAACGGCGTTGCAGGAGCGATTACCTTAGAGCTATTCAATCGTGTTTGGATTGAACGTGTTTGGGTGAATGCACAGCTGCCGAAGGCTACCATAAAAGTATATCTGAAAAATGAGACAAGCCATACTCAAAACTGTATAGTTCGCGTACAGGATATTGCATGCACGGATATCAGTGCCAAGATGATTTGCGTGCTCACACCGGGAAGCCATATTTGTGAGCTTACGCTGAACTATCCATCTGATACATTACTTTGGGATGAGTTTGATCAGGGCTTACAGCACCTTATAGTAACATTGTCCTCTATAAGCAATGCACTGCAAGGAGAAATGCAATCATCTATCACACAATTACCATTACAGAGCAAAGAAATGGTATCGCAGTTTCCAAAAGCAGTACTACAGACTAAAGAAGTCACATTTGGTTTTCGCAGGGCAGAGGTAAAGGACGGTCATTTTGTCATCAATGGGCGAAATACATATCTTCGTGGAACTCATTTTGGCGGCGATTATCCATTAAGCGGCATTCCAGATTGTGGCAGCGCATACTGGGATAAAATCATGGATACTGTGAAGACGTGGGGCATGAATTTTATCAGGTGCCATTCATATTGTCCGCCAGAGGCTGCATTTGAAGCAGCTGACCGCGCAGGTGTCTATTTGCAGATAGAGTGCGATATGTGGAATGTGTTTGCGCCAGATGCGCAAATGAACAACGTGCTGTGGGAAGAGACAAAGCGTATACTTGATACATTTGGCAATCATCCGTCATTCCTTATGTTGTCTCCGAGCAATGAGCCGGGTGGAGACTGGCTTATGCCACTTACTGATTGGGTATCAAAGTGCCGTGCATATGACAGCAGACATCTTTATACCATTCAGTCAGGATGGCCGTATCCTATGGAGCCAGACAAGATCACAGGAACAGATTATGTCTATTTTCATAGATCAGGATTTGGTATACAGCCAGGCGGAACTATCCGTGGACCGCGTGGTTGGAACGGCGGTGATTACCGTGAATCATTAAAAGATATCTCTTACCCTGTAATATGTCATGAACTTGGCCAGTGGTGCTCATATCCGGATTTTGATGTGATTGATAAATTTACAGGTTATTTGCAACCGGGAAATTTTGAGATCTTTCGTGAGAGTGCGCGTGCGCATGATGTGTTGGGGCAAAATAAGGAATTTGTCTATAACTCAGGACGCCAGCAGGTGCGTATGTTAAAGGAAGATCTTGAAGCAAATCTGCGTACACCTTATATATATGGTTTTGAACTTCTTGATCTTCACGATTATTTGGGACAGGGAACGGCACTTGTCGGTATTCTCGATCCATTCTGGGATTCAAAAGGCTATGTTGCTCCAAACGAGTGGCGTCAGTTTTGTGATGAAACCGTAATTCTTGCGCGCATCGAGTCCTACTGCATCGACAGAGCAAAAAATGCTGCGATCAGCATCCCAATTGAGGTCAGTCATTTTGGCCGCGCACCGTTACAGTCTGTTTGCATTAATTGGCAGCTTGAGAAGCAGCCAGTTACAAAGTATACATACGGTGAACATGGCAAGACACTTACGCAGACCGTATCTCAGCCGTCTGTTCTTTGCGGAACACTAAAGCAAAGAAACTATGCGCTAGAGAAAAATCAGTCTGCCGGCTGCATTTACTTGAATATGGAAGATATACAGCCAGACAGCGCTTACGTACTGCGCGTAAGCATAGAGGCAAATGGAAAGCTTGTGCAGAATACATGGCCGCTGTGGATATTTGACAGCAGCAAATTAAACCAAGTTTCTGCACCAGACGAGTCAAAAGCAGAGTCTGATACGCACGAAGCTGTTTTCATCACTTCAGAACGCTTCCACGCCGAAACACTTCTTAATGAAGGAAAGCGTGTATTGTTTGAACTGCCATATGAGGATACCTCATATGATTGTCCGCCTGTTCGCTTTAATCCGTCCTTCTGGAACTCACAGATGGGACCGACTTGGGCGCGCGGCATGGGCATGATAATTAAGAATGCACATCCGGCATTTGCATCATTTCCAACAACTGCTGACGGCGGATGGCAGTGGCAGTCATTAATTGAAAATGCAAGAGGTCTTCGAGTAGAGAAACTTGGCTGCGATTGCATTACAAACCTTGTTCAGCCGATTGACGAATGGAACAGAAACGACAAGATGAGCCTTCTTTTTGAGTGTCAGGTAGGAACTGGCCGTCTTATGATGACTTCCATAAATCTTGAACAGGATACCCCACAGGCCTCAGCCCTAAAGAAAAGTATTCTTTCTTATATGAAGAGCGATGCTTTTGAACCGCAGGGACAAGTATCATGGAAACAATTATCATCACTGTTTGAGATGAATGATATAATGAAAGAACTAGGTGCAAAGATAGATGATGATTCATTATCTGCCTGCCTCGATGGAAATCCGCAAACCTTTGTGCGGCTTACGGGTGGCTATCCGTATTCTTTCATTATTCAGACACCACAAAAGCATAACATTTCTGGTATACTCTATATGCCGCGTCAGAATCACCGTGAACATGAGGGCGAGCTTCGAAGTTATCTTATAGAGGCATGGTTAGACGGTACATGGAAACAAGTTCAAAAAGGTAAGCTCTCATCATCCTATGAACCAAAGCGTATAGCCTTTGCGCAGGAAGTATATACAGATCGTATTCGTTTCACTGCACTCGATACCTTTAGTGCACCGGGAAAGAGCTGCTTCTGGGCAATGGAACCAGACGGCTGGTATCAAAAAGAAGCTGACACGACTGCTAATCCAGAGTTTAAGGGACAGCTGCCGCAGGATATCTTTAGTGCATCAATAATCAACCTTCTTTTGGCAGAGGAAGAAGAGACAGCCGTTTGGAAAAAGAGGATTAAACAGCGGAAATTAGTTCACTTAGAAGATAGTAAGCAAGTTGTGAATAATTTGCAAAATGTCACTTCTGAGAAGAGTGCAACCGCCGAAATTGATAACTAGTTACGTAATAAAAAAGAAAGGAATATCTACTATGGAATTTACAAAGTATGGAATCACCACTGAACCACAACTAATTTACAACAACCCACTTGCATCCAAGTCCGATATCGAAGGCTTTGTGCTTGAGGGTACAGCAAACATTTCATTCCCTGAGGGCAAGCTTCGCATGGAAAACGGCTTAAGTGCTGCGCAGGGTCAGAAGGCAAATTATGTTTTATGGTGTCCTAAGGATTTTCCATCCAATGTTTACATTGAATGGGAGTTTCAGCCATTAAAGGAGCCGGGACTTGCCATCCTTTTCTTTGCTGCAAAGGGAAGAAATGGAGAAGACCTCTTTGATGAATCACTTCAGCCAAGAACAGGAGAGTATCCGCTTTATCATCACGGAGATATAAATGCTTTCCATGTGTCTTATTTCAGAAGAAAAGAGCCAGATGAGAGAAGCTTCCACACATGCAACTTAAGAAAGAGCTATGGATTTTATCTTGTTGCGCAGGGCGCAGATCCTATTCCGGACGTAGCAGATGTGTCCGCACCGTACAAGCTTGGACTTTTAAAATATGAGAATCAGGTACGCTTCTTTGTCAATGACTTAGAAGTATTCAATTTCAACGATGATGGAACAACATATGGTCCATGCTTGGAAGGTGGAAAAATCGGATTTAGGCAGCTTGCACCGATGATAGGAGAGTATTCAAAGCTTAAGGTTTATAGCTTTGAAAATTAAAAAATATAGTTAAGAAAGTGTCTATTTACATAAAAGGTCGTTTTTGCTATGAACTAAAAATAAATTGAATAGACATCCAAAATTTGTTTGTTCTACCCAATGACAAATGATAATTTTTTAACAAAAAATAGAAAAAAAATAAAATTTTTAGAACAAAAAGTAAAAAAAGTATTGAAAAAATAAGCAAAGTATTATATAATATCGACAATGAAAATACACCATCCGTGTGCAGCAGATATCATCTTTGAAAATCAAAGTTTATAAAAAAACTTGGTCGTAAATGCATAGAATGCACTCTAAAAGGATCGGAGTAGAAAAGAAGGAAGGAGAAAAATCATGGGTAAGAAAAATAACACATCAGCCTATCAGCATAAGAAGACTCCGCTGATCACTGACATGAAGCGTCATAAATGGCTGTATCTGATGGTTCTTCCAGGCGTTATCTGGATGATCATTTTCTGTTATCTGCCTATGGGCGGCCTGGTAATGGCATTTCAGAATTACAAGTTACGTATTCGTGGTCATTCAGGCATCTTTTCCAGTTTCATCTACAGTGAATTTGTAGGACTGGATAATTTTAAAGAGTTTTTTACAAGTAAAACAGTTAGCTTCTGGTCGCTGTTTAGAAATACATTGTCCATCTCATTATTGAGTCTGGCATTGTTTTTCCCGGCACCGATTATTCTTTCATTGATGCTTAATGAGTTAAGATGTATGCCATTTAAGCGTATTTCACAGACACTGGTTTACATTCCTCACTTTGTATCCTTAGTTATCGTTGCATCTTTAACACAGCAGCTGTTTAACTCTAATGACGGTGCTGTTTACCAGTTAATGGAGATGTTTATGGGTGATGGGGCACCGAAGATTCTGACCGATCCGAAGTACTTCAATCAATTGATTGTAGGACAGAGTATCTGGAAGGAGACTGGTTACGGTACTATCATTTTCTTAGCAGCACTTTCCGGTGTTGACATGCAGCTGTATGAGGCAGCACGTGTAGATGGTGCAGGCAGATGGAGACTGATGTGGCATATCACACTTCCGGCAATCCGTGGTACAGTTGTTATCATGCTGATTATGAAGTGCGGAAGTATCTTAAACACAGGTTTCGAGCAGATTTACCTGATGAAGAACGATTTGAATGCTTCTAGGGCACAGGTATTTGATACCTACATTTATGAGAGAGGTATTGTAAGTGGCCAGTATTCTGTATCAGCTGCAGCAGGACTCTTTAAGTCTATTGTCAGTTTGATTCTTGTTTTAAGTGCAAATAAGATTGCAAAGCTCTGTGGTGAGAGCGGATTCTATTAAGGAGGCAAAAGCGATGGCTAACAATATTTCAAGAGCAAACAGAATTAAGCGGTCGCCTGGTGATGCATTTGTACAGGTTCTTCTGTATGTGTTTGTAGCACTTTTTGCCATAGCAACCGTTATCCCGTTTTTATATGTACTGGCTGGTTCCTTCGCGACAGAGCAGGAGCTGACTGAAAAGTCCTTCTTCCTGTTCCCGACAGTATTTTCTACCAATGCATATTCTTACATTGTAAAAGATGGTTCTATTTTTAGAGGTCTTGCAAACTCTCTGCTTGTAACAGCAGTTGGTACTTTTATCAATATGTTTATGAGTACCACACTTGCATATCCTCTGGCACGTTCCGACTTCCGTTGGAGAAACGGTATCACAAACATGGTTATCGTTACGATGCTGTTTGGCGGTGGTATGGTACCAAGCTACATCTTAGTTGTAAATATTCTTCATCTTCGTAATACATATTGGGCACTGTGGCTGCCAGGTGCAATCAGTGCATTCAACATGATTATTATCAAGAACTATTTCCAGGGTCTTCCAAAGGAGCTTGAGGAGGCATCACACATCGATGGTGCATCTGACCTTACCATTTTCCTTAAGGTTGTTCTTCCTCTTTCCAAGCCGGTTTTGGCTTCCGTAGGTCTGTTCTACGCAGTAGGACACTGGAATGCGTACTTCAACTCACTGCTGTATATTGATAATGTTAACATGAAGGTTGTACAGCAGGTACTGCGTGAGGTTATGCAGCAGGCACAGCAGGCAGAGACAGATGAGCTGATGGACTGGGGTTCCAATGGAGCACCGCCGTCTAAGGCAGTTCGTATGGCATCTACTGTAGTTGCAACTGTCCCGATTCTTTGTGTTTACCCATTCATCCAGAAGTTCTTTACACAGGGTGTTATGGTAGGTGCAGTTAAGGGCTAATAAAAAGAAGTGATAATGAGCGCGAAAATTTCGCAGATCATCTTTCATAGATGGCGACCGAAAGCTGCCTGTAAAAAGTGCAGCTTCGGACACTGTCAGAATATTTATTCCAGGAGGGTTTAAAAAATGAATAAGAAATTTGTAGCAGCTGGTATGGCAGCAGCAATGGCAGCAACAATGCTTCCGTCTATGGCATTTGCAGATGAGAAGCCAACCGTTACTTTACTTGTACCAGAGTACAACGCTGGTAAGAGCTTAAAGAACGAGGGTTCTGATCAGGTTATCCAGATGGTTGAGGATTACACTGGATTTAACTTTGATATCAAGTGGGGAGATAATGGTGCATATGATCAGGTTATTGGAACCACTCTTATGGACTTCGATAACATGCCAATGATCATCACCTGTGGTGGATCCATGAACGGTACGATCGTATCTGCAGCTGAGGAAGGTGCATTCTGGGATCTGTCCGAGTATCTTGATGACAGCGAGAAGTTCCCGAATCTGTCTCAGGTTAACAAGGAAACCTTAAAGGGTCTGACTGTAGGCGGAGAGGTTATCGGTATTCCACGTGTACGTGAGCTTGGACGTTACGGCTTCTCCTATCGTCAGGACTGGGCTGATAAGTTAGGTCTTGGTACTCCGGAGACTATTGATGATGTTTATAACATGCTGTATCAGTTCACCTATGGCGATCCGGATGGAAACAATGTAGATGATACCTACGGTATGGAAATGACCAAGTACACAGGACCGTTTGATATAGTTCAGACTTGGTTTGGCTGTGGAAACGGCTGGGTAGAGCAGGACGGTCAGCTTGTTCCGGTACATCAGACTGCTGAGTACAAGGAAGCAATCGACTGGTTAAAGAAGGTTTATGATGATGGTTTAATGAGCCCAGATTGGGTAACTATTGATACTTCTGAGTGGTCAAACGGCTGCAAGAAGGGTCAGAACGGTGTTTACATCGACGTTATGGATGGCGGCCGCCGTATTTGGGACTACTTCGTAAACAACGACGTTAAGTCTGTTACCAATCCAGATGAGTTCGCATCTATGAACCTGTTAGGACCGATCAATGGCAAGACTCTTGCTACTTCCGGTTACAACGGATACTATCTGATCACCACCGATGGTGCTAAGACTGAGGAAGATGTTATCAATGCTCTGACATTCCTTGATAAGTTAAATGATTATGATATGCTTATCTTAGCTGATTACGGTCTTGAGGGCGTTACCTATAACTGGACTGAGGATGGACAGATTGAGACTATCGAAGGAGAGACAAGTGATAGACCAAACCTTGGTTTGAACCAGATGGTTGCTTACATCCCAGGATATCCGGAAGATAAGAAGCCTCTGAAGCCAACTGAGAGAGATGATGCTCTGACCGAGTGCTACGAGCAGAGAACACGTCCGGTAGCAGTTACCAATCCGGCACTTGCTTACCTGTCTGGTTCCGAGACTTACTCCAAGTATGGCGCTGACCTTGACAACATCCTGTCTGAGGCAAGAACACAGTATATCTGTGGCGTTATCGATGAGCAGGGTCTGCAGGATGCTTGGGATGACTGGGCAAATAAGGGTGGAAATGATCTGATTGCTGAGGTTAACGAGGCATATGCAGCAGATCAGGAAACCGCTGAGGCTGATGAGAATACAGAGGCAGCTACTGAGGTAGCTACCGAGGAAGCAGCTACTGAGGAAGCTTCCAGCCAGGCTGAGTAATTAAAAATAAAATAAGAAAACCGTCAATGGTGTGATACCAAAGCGGTATTGGGGACACCTGGTTTTGGCCGGGTGTCCCTTATTTTGTTTTTTGGTGAATAAACGCCTTACAAAATGCAAATTGTTAAAAAAGAGCATATGTGAGGTGTGTGAAAAAGAAAGAGAAACGGGTCAAAATAACGTGGAGGACATGAAAAACATGGAAATGAAGGATCAGGCAGTTCAGTCAATGACACTTCATCTGATGGAAAACAGAAAAGCGTATGGCTATACAACATGGGGCTGCATGTGGGAGAAAGGCGCTGTATCTAAGGATGCTTCCTTTAATGTGTACGCAAAAGACAGTACAAACAATAAAATGGTGCCGTCTCAGTCAAGAATAACAGCATACTGGCCGGATGGTTCAGTAAAGTGGACAGCTCATACCGCAGACAGCAAAAACGGTGAAACATTTGAGGTTATTCCTGTAAATGAAGACGTAAGCAGCAAAAAGGATATGGAGCCATCACTTTTTGTAAAAGAAGAGGAAGATGCGTATATAGTTGACGCAGGCTGTGTTCACGCGACTGTGCCAAAGAATAAAAATGTGATTCTTTGCGATGTAACAGTGGATGGACGTGTTCAGGTGACGGATGCGGATCTGGTGCTGCAGCTAGAAGAAAGAAGTGTGAAAGACGGTGTATTGATTCAAAAAACAGTGCCGTACACAGGAGAGATTGAGTCTGTTTCTATTGAGGAGCAGGGACCAGTTCGCGTAACCTTTTGTTTAAGAGGAACTCATGTAAGTCATGCAAATGATCGCCGTGTGCTGCCATTTGTCATTCGCGAGATTATTTATCTTAATAGCCCAAAGATTGATTTTGAGCATACATTTTTGTTTGATGGTGATGAGAAGAAGGATTTTCTTAAAGGTCTTGGTGTGCGTTTCCATCGTCCAATGAAGGGTGAAATGTATAACCGTCACATTCGTTTTGGTACTGATCATGGAAGTTTTCATGAGGAGATGACTGAGCTTCTTAGCTGGCGTCCAAGAGTAGCGCCAGAGATTTATGATGCACAGACAAAGGGACAGATGCTTTATCTTGATGCAGATAATGATCAGGCTGCCGCAACTGCAATAGAAGCATCTAAGCATATGCCGATCTGGAGCCGTTACGTGCTTTGTCAGGACAGCGCAACACATTTTTCTATTAAAAAGAAGATCGTAAATCCAGACTGCTGCTATATAGAGGGACTTCATGGCATGAGAGCACCGGGCAGCGTAAATATTGCTGATGAGAGCGGAAGCTTCTCTCTTTCCTCAAAAGATTTCTGGCAGAAATATCCGTCAGCAGTTGAGGCTGGTGATCTTGATCAAGACAATGCAGAGGTGATTTTCTGGCTGTGGTGCCCACAGGTTGAGGCAATGGATTTTCGCCATTATGCCGATCAGGGCTATTCCCAGACTTATTATGAGGGCTTCGATGTAGTTGGTGCATCTGCTTACGGTATTGGAAATACTAACAATTTCTCTATCGAGCTTTCTAATAACGCAGTATCTGATGGCGATGCATTAAAGCGTTTTTCAGACAGTGTTCAAAAGCCGCCTGTATATGTAGCAGATCCATCTGTATATGAAAAGCTGCAGGCATTTGGTGAGTGGAGTCTTCCATCCAAAAAAACACAGGTAGAGCGCTTCTTAGAAGAACAGCTTGATAAGGCGTTTGATTTTTATAAAAACGAGGTAGAGGTGCGCAGCTGGTACGGCATGTTTAATTATGGAGATATCATGCATACTTATGACCCATTCCGCCATAGCTGGCGCTACGATATGGGCGGCTACGCATGGCAGAATACAGAGCTAGTTCCAACGCTGTGGCTGTGGTTAGCCTTTATGAGAAGCGGAAGAGAAGATATTTTTACGATGGCAGAGGCAATGAGCCGTCATTGTTCTGAGGTTGATATCTATCATTTTGGTCCGCTTAAAGGTCTTGGTTCTCGTCATAATGTGCGCCACTGGGGCTGTTCATGCAAGGAGGCTCGTATTGCAATGGCAGGTCATCATCGTTTCTATTACTACCTGACAGGTGATATGCGTCTTGGTGATGTTTTTGATGATGTAAAGGATGCTGATGAGGCAATTGTTACGACAGATCCGCTTCGTTTCTTCTTTGACAAAGATAAGATGAATGCACCGGCACATGCGCGTTCAGGACCAGACTGGTCGAGTTTTTGTTCTGACTGGATGACACAGTGGGAGCGATTTAACGATGACACATACAGAAATAAGATTCAGATTGGTATTGATGATTTAAAGGCGCTGCCGCTTCGTCTTACCTCGGGTCCGGATTTTGAATATGATCCGAAGGACAGCCATCTTCGTTATATAGGAGAGCGCACAAACGGAGGAAGTCATCTGCAGGTGTGCATGGGTGCTATTCAGGTGTGGATAGAGATTGCCGATTTGCTTGGTGATGAAGAATGGAAGGATATGTTAGCAGAGCATGGCCGCTTCTACTATCTGCCAAAGGAAAAGCAGCTAGAAGAATCAAATGGTCTTATTGGAAACAGAGAGTTTAGCCTTCCATTTATGGCATCAGGACTTGCAGCATATGGAGCAGCTCGTCTGCACGATAAGTGGCTGGCACAGACTACATGGAAGATTCTTCTTCATGCACTTTGCACTCATAATAATACAGAGGGCTTTTTGGCGCATGACATATTTGATGCAGGAAATAAAGAAGTGCTTCACGAGATTCCATGGATTACGACAAACTTCACTTCACAGTGGTGTTTAAATATAATCACGGCACTTCGCTATATTCGCGAGGATCTGCCAAAGACAATGGAAGAGTTAGAAAAGCTTTTGGCAGGGCTTGATGAAAGTGGATTCCATAAAGCGTAAAGGAGAAAAATAATTATGACACAGAAATTTCACGATTTAGTAGCTGGCGCACGTTCATACCGCCGCTTTGACCAGAGTAAAAAAATGACTATGCAGGAACTTGAGGAGTTAGCTGAGTTAGGCCGCATCACACCATGCGGTGGAAATCGTCAGTATATCCGCTTTGCACTTTGCGCAGATGAGAAGATGAATGCAGAGATTTACAAAAATCTGGCATGGGCAGGCTATTTAAGCGACTGGGATGGCCCGGTAGAAGGAGAGCGTCCGACAGGCTATATTCTGATTTTGCGTGATTTGAGCCTTCAGAAGAATCTGACCGTCGACGAAGGAATCGTGGCACAGACCATTTTCCTTGGAGCAAGAGATATGGGATACGGCGGCTGCATGTTAATGAATATCAAGCGCACTGAGCTTATGGAAATCTTTGGATTAGATCCAGAGAAATATGCAATTTCAATGGTAATCGCACTAGGCGTTCCAGTTGAAGAAGTAAAGATGGTTGAGGTAAAAGACGACGATATAAAATATTATCGTGACGAAAATCAGGTTCACTATGTTCCAAAGAGAAGCCTGAAGGATGTTGTTGTAAAGGAACTGTAATTTAGAAATTTCTGAAAAATGGAGCGCAAAAATGAAAAAATTTACAATTTACTTAGCAGGAGATTCTACCGTACAAAGCTATAAGACACCTGTAAAGCCGATTACTGGCTGGGGTCAGATGCTGCATACCTATTTTAAAGAGACAGAACAAAAGATGAATCAGGATGGCTGTGACTGGATGGGCTATGGCAAAAAGAGTGATTCTGATTTTGACCAGTCGATTATTTATGAGACAGATGGCATGTTTATTGATAACCGTGCAATGGCAGGAAGAAGCAGCAGAAGCTACTTCGATGAGGGTCGCCTTGATGATTTAAAAAAGGCGATCAAGTCAGGTGATTATCTGTTCATGCAGTTTGCACATAACGATGCAAACAAGGAAAAAGAGGAGCGTTATGTTACGCCAGAGCAGTATGAGGAATATCTGCTTCGCTATATAAATGCAGCAAAGGAGCGCGGCGCACAGCCAGTTCTTGTGACAGCAATCGCAATGAGAGATTGTGATGATACGCCGGATGGCAAGTTTAGCGTAAGCTTTCCAGAGTATCGTGATAAGATGCTTGAGATTGGGGATAAGTATGATATTCCTGTGATTGATCTGGGAAAAGCAACCGCTGATTATCTGAATACTGTGGGCGATGAGGGCTCAAAAAAGCTGTTCATGTGGTTAGAAAAAGGTGCATACGAGGGCTATCCAGATGGAAAGCAGGACAATGCACATTTACAGCAGGCAGGTGCAAAGGCATTTGCAGGACTTCTTGCAGGATTGATTCGTTCATATGATCGTGATGACAAGCTGGATAAGGTGAAAGCAGAGTTGGCATAAGTTTTGCGAAGGGCGAAGTGACAAAATGGGTCGCTCGCCCGAATAAGAAAAAGGAGACAACTATGAACGCGACAGTAAAGCAGGTCTGGAATGACCACGTAGAAATTGCATGGGAACCGGCAGAGGGCGCCGAAAAGTATCATGTTTACTGGGCCGATAAAGACATTTTGACAATGAAGTATCAGCTTGTAGGCGATACAAAAGAGTGCAGCTTTGTCTTAAAGAAGGCAACGCATGTGCCGCATTATTTAAAGGTAGCAGCTGTAAAGGATGGAACTGAGTATGAGATGAGCAATCTTGTTGAGACACCTCTTAAGGCAGTTTTTCATGAGCAGCTTGAAAAATTAAACAGAGGTCTTGTTGCTGTTAAGACAGACAAAGGTGTATATGTGGGCTGGCGTATGTTTATTGACGAGGTGCGCGGCTACTGCGATACAGGACTTACGGGTGCTGATTATGTCGTATACCGCGGTGAAAATAAAATTGCAGTCGTTACAGACAGCACTAACTATATTGATACAGATGGAACATTGCAGGATACATATAGTGTTGCACCAATTATTGACGGCAAAGAGGGAGAACGCTGTAAGAAAGTTCTTGTATGGGAAAACAATTATATTGATATTCCAATGAATAAGCCGGCTGATGGCCGTTCCCCGAAGGGCGAGATGTATCCAGAGGGTCAGCCTTACACATACAGCGCAAATGATATGAGTATAGGTGATGTAGACGGAGACGGCGAGTTAGAGTACATCGTAAAGTGGGATCCGTCAAATGCACATGATGTTTCTCATCGCGGTTATACCGGAAATTGCTACATTGACTGCTATCGACTGGACGGCACACTTTTATGGCGTGTTGATATGGGACCAAATATCCGCTCAGGAGCGCACTATACGCAATTTATGGTGTACGATTTTGACGGTGACGGCAAGGCAGAAATGTGCGTAAAGACTGCACCAGGTACAAAAGTGACTCGTTTTGCAGCAGACGGAACAGCGACAGAGGAATATATTACTCTTCCTGAGCGCGATGTAAAAAATGGCGTGACAAATCAGGACAATTATGTATGCACCGCAGCCGATTATAAAGAGCATCTTGTAGAGATGTTTATGGGCTGGAGCAGTCACCCAGAGGTTGTATCTGGACGTTGGCCTGCGACACTTGAGGAGTGTTTTGGTATTCCTGTTAAGTATCATTATCCGCTTAGCCGCGAGGATGCAAAAGAGCTTGTTTCTTACTTTATATATGAATTTGCACCGTCAAGAAGCGATAAGAATCATCTTGAAGCATTTGAGGGCTTTATCTATGATGGTCCAGAATATCTTACTATGTTTGGCGGTGATGGAAAAGAGCTTGAGACAATTGATTTTCCAGTGCCAAGAGGCGATGATGGCCTGATGTGGGGCGACTATGCAATGAGAAGAATTGAACCGTGCAACCGTGTAGATCGTTTCTTATCTGGCGTTGCATACTTAGATGGCGAGCATCCGTCCGTAATCATATGCAGAGGCTACTACACAAGAAGTACTGTGACAGCTTATGATTTTAAGGATGGTCACTTTGCAAAACGATTCATGGCAGATTCTGGTCATGTGCCAATGAGCAATCCATTTAATGACAATGCACACGAAAAAGAGGGCTTAGATCCTGTTTATGGAAAGTTTGCAGGACAGGGAGATCACAGCCTTTCAGTAGCAGATGTGGATGGTGACGGCTGCCAGGAGATTATCTATGGTGCAGCTGTGATTGACCATGATGGCAGTCTTTTATATTCAAGCTATGATCATCTGCCAGATGGACGTCTTGCAAAGCTTGGTCACGGTGATGCAATGCATGTCGCAAGAATCAATCCAGATTTGCCGGGATACCAGATCTTTAATGTGTTCGAAGGTGCAAAGGCAGCACCGTATGGATTTGCGCTTCGCGATGCACTTACTGGAAAAGTATTCTTTGGTGAATATGCAGAAGAAGATCTTGGACGCTGCATGATAGGAGATGTCGTACCGGGTGTGCGAGGTCTTCAGGTGTGGGTAAAGGACACCTTTGACTGCAACGGAAACAAGCTTGACGTAAAGCGTCTTGGAACAAACGCGAATATCCACTGGGCTTCTGATATGACAACGCAGATCATTGACGGTGTTGACTATATGGAGCGCAAAAAGCAGACCGGTATCATTAACGATAACACACATGGCATTATGCTTGACCCGCATGGAACGCTCACAAACAATGGCACAAAAGGAAATCCTTGCCTTGTTGCTGATATTTTCGGCGATTATCGTGACGAGATTATTCTTCGCCTCGAAGACAGCAGTGCAGTGCGTATCTACACAAACACAGATCTGTCAGCACATAAATTGTTTACGCTTCTTCATGACATTCAGTACCGCGTCGGCGTGGCATGGCAGAATAACTGCTACAACCAGCCGTGCTATACAAAGTTTTATCTGGCAAGCGATATGGAGTGGAAGTATGTGCTGCCAGCGCTGGCATCGACGGTGACTACCCGGTAGTTTTACGAAGGAAGTGGCTACTCGGAGGTTTTTTGAAAGGCGAGAGTGGTTCCCCGGAAGTTTTTTGAAGGGGCCACTCGGTGAAGCGTTTGTCGGCGATATTAGTATAATTTGGAAAGAGGGATTTTTATGAGCTATGCGTATGCTTTCAGCCTATTGGGAGAATAGGCTGAATCACATATTCTCCTTTAATATACATTGATTCGTAACTATATAGAAGGAGAAAAGAAATTTGAAATATAAAGTAAAAGATATCAATAGACTGGTTTATCCGATTCTATTAAATTATTTATTGAACAGCATATTTGAGATCCTTGATCAAGCGATTGTAGGACATTATTCTAGTCAGAGTTTTGCATTGGTAGGGATTGCGTCGTCTATGATTTATGCAGTTACAGGAGCGTTTGGTATAATGTCAACTGTATTCAATATTATCGCGGCTGAAAGAAAAGGAAAAAAGGATGAAGCTGGCTTTGAAAGCGTATTTGCTATTAATAAAATGCTGACATTGCTAATTGGTTTTCTGTTCTTTATTATAGGTTGTCTTGGCGGAAAATTATTTTTTCGACAAGTGTATGGAATTACAGGGAATGATTTGATAGAAATGCTTTCTTATTTTTATCCAGCGGCATTTACAGTAGTTCAAAATATGCTTATTTTTCAATATTCTGCATATTATCGAAATTGTTTCAATACAAAAATCACACTGTATAGTACAATTGTTTCTACGATAGTTAATTTATTTTTTGATTATTCTCTGGTATTTGGTTGCTTTGGATTGCCACAACTTGGAACAGCTGGCGCAGCGTGGGGAAGTGTAATTGGCTTATTTGTTGGCCTTTTCATATATCAAATTCCATATTGGCGGAAACATTCGCCGGTGATAGCGAAAAGAATGATTGAAAAAAATACAATAAAGCAAATGTTTCGGTTGTATCCATCTTTTTGGGGGCAAGAATTTTTAGAAAATACGATTTTGGTTTTTGTAGTATCTGGGATAGTATCGCGAATGGGAACAGATAAAATGGCTGTATACAGTCTTTTAGGAACTGTGGGCGGTATTGTTGGACTTCCTGTTTATGCGTATGCAATAGCAGCTCAAACCTATGCGCTGCAAAAAAGAGCATCAGGAAATAAAGATGAGGCAAAAGAATATTTAAAAACTGGCGCAGGCATGGCGTTCCTCGTAATAGGGATAGTATGTATTTGTTGTTGGATAGGGAAGGAGCAAATGCTAAGATGTATTATTTCAGATACGAATATAATACAGCAAGCGAAAAAATTATTAATATTTTTATTTGCAATACAGTTGATTAAAGTTCCGTATCAAATTTACATGAGTTACCTTCAAGGAATTGGATATGAGAAATTAGTTTTTTATTGTGTTGCAGCCGGAACGATTGCAACAAGTGTTGGAGTGCTTATATGCGGTACATTATGGAAATTATCAGGGATATATGCGATAATGTTTTTGGAATACTTGATACTAACATGGATATATAAGGGCTATACACGCTAGCAGCTATTGTATCTACCCGGAAGTTTTCCGAAGGGTCATTCGGTGAAGTGACTTTTTGGGTTCACGGGACGCCTTTCGCAAAAACGTCCGTCTCATAAAGCACATTCACCTAGGGTTTCACTAAGAAAGAACGTCTCTCGGAAGAGTATATCTTTTAAGAGGCGTTCTTCTTGACTTTGCAAAAAAAATGGGTATAATAATAATCAAGAAACAAAGAAACCAAGCAAAAAGGAATAGATAGCCATATTTTTGTATAGAATAGTAAGGAGGTAACATATGCCTACAGCTGTATTGGAAAGAGGAAGTAGAAAAGTGGATAGAAAAGTTCTTAGTATATCTTCAAAGAGACAGATTACAATTCCACAAAAATTTTATCAGACATTAGGATTTGGAAACGAAGCAGAATGTATTGTTCATGGGAATGAACTTATAATTCGTCCGGTGAAAACTGTTTCTGGTGGTGAATTTGCAGAACAGATTCTTGCAGAGTTAATTGATGAGGGACTATCGGGGGAAGCGTTACTCTCTAAATTTAAAGAACGTCAAGCTCAAATTAGGCCAGCTGCGGAAGCTATGCTTCATAATGCGGAAGAAATCGCAAATGGAAATGCGCCATTTGAAACGTATGAAGATGTTTTCGGATCGGAGGATGAGTAATGCTGTCAGTACGATTTGAACCTCCAGCAGCAAAATATATCAAAAAGCTGAAGGATAAAAAATTAAAAACGCTGTATCGGGAAGCAATTGATAAAATCTGCAATGACTATACAATAGGAGAGGCGAAAACCGGCGATCTGAGTGGATTTTATGGATATGACATTTATTATAATAAGACAAATTATGAATTGGCATATACGATTGAACGAGTTGGGGAAGAACTGGTAGTTGTAGTTATGGCAGGAACAAGAGAAAATTTTTATGATCAGTTGAAGCGTTACATAAAAGGATAGAGATATAAGTAGATTGGACAGCAAAAACCTCTCGGAAGAAAATTTCTTCCGGGAGGTTTTTTAATACCGTAGACGATAAAAACAATTATTCCAGTACGAGCAGCAGAGCCATCTTAAACTTGCCCTGAGCGGTAACGCTGTGCAGACCATTCTTATCAAAACGGAAATTCTCACCTGCGGACAGCGTGTAATCCTTGCCCTCATAACCGATGGTAGCCTTTCCTTCGAGTGCGAAGATAATTGCGTTGCCGGGTGCACGATGTGGTGTTAGGCCAGTTCCCTCGTCGAATGCCATCAGCACAAACTTCATGGTGCCGTTGCTAACAACGTCAAGATTTGCAATACTTCCCTCTTCATAAGAGATTAAGTCCTTCAGCTTCATTACTTCTCCAGATTTTACAATACTGTTCATAGTTGTCTCCTTTTTAATAATAATTTCTGTGTAAACAGTTCCGGTAGTCGTTTCCACTCCGCAGAGGGTGTCGCCAGGAACGATAAGACAGTCACCGTCTGATACCGGCTCCTTTTTTGCCAGATCTCCAATAAGAAAATCAGCAGTTCCTTTTGCACCAATATAGATGGAAGTTACATCATAGCGCTCCTGACTGATGGACGTATCCTTGCCAAGAGAAAAGAATGTAACCGCAGTTGTCTGTCCCATCTTCGCATCGCGAGAGATAGTCATTCCATCCTTGATCGGACGCAGCTGTTCCACTGTAAATGTGCCAGTCATAAAAATAAATCTCCCTTCTGTTGATATTTTATCTTATAAGTATGGAAACATGCAAGTGTTTTACAAAAATCGGGCAGGAAAACCCACGATTTGTTACTGTTCATGGATAAGCCAATATTACAGCAGAGCCCGAAGGGCTTTCGTTACATGACGCATGAACAGTATCACGGAGTCTGCGAAAAGCCTTCGCAAGTAAAAGTCAAAGTTGTATTTCTGTCAGCGGTATGGTATACTGGACAAGCAGTAAAAATCTTGAAAAAACAGAAAGCTGTACTTTCTGAAAAGCGTACTAAACGCAGAAATGAGGTCTATTATGGATTCAGTAAAAATGAGAGAGGCCGTAGAGGCTGGAAAGACCATTCTTGGTATTGAGTTTGGCTCAACAAGAATTAAGGCAGTGCTGACAAATGAGGAGAATGCCCCAATTGCACAGGGAGCACATGACTGGGAAAATCGTCTGGAGAACGGAATCTGGACGTATACTCTTGAGGATATCTGGGGCGGATTGCAGGATGCATACGCAAAGCTGGCAGCAGATGTTAAGGCACAGTGCGGTGCTAGTCTGAAAAAAATTGGTGCAATCGGATTTTCAGCAATGATGCACGGCTACATGGTATTTGATAAGGAAGGAACACTGATGGTTCCGTTCCGTACCTGGAGAAATACAATCACCGAGCAGGCAGCAAAGGAGCTGACAGCTGCATTTTCATTTAATATTCCGCAGCGTTGGAGCATCGCTCATCTGTATCAGGCAATTTTAAATGGTGAGGAGCATCTGCCGCGCATTGACTATCTGTCTACACTGGCAGGTTATGTTCACTGGAAGTTAACAGGAAAGAGAGTGCTTGGTGTCGGTGAGGCATCAGGTATGTTCCCGATTGACAGTAAGACAAAGGATTACGATCAGAACATGGTTGAAACCTTTGATAAGCTCGTTGCACCGAAGGGATATTCCTGGAAGCTGCGTGACATTTTACCGCAGGTACTTGTAGCAGGTGAGCCAGCCGGAAATCTGACCGAGGAGGGCGCAAAGCTCTTAGATCCAAGCGGAGAGCTTGAAGCTGGCATTCCAATGTGTCCGCCGGAAGGTGATGCCGGAACTGGTATGGTAGCAACAAACAGTGTAACTGTACATACAGGAAATGTATCAGCAGGAACATCTGTATTTGCAATGGTTGTCATGGACGAGAACGAGACATTAAAGAAGGTTCACGAGGAGATCGATATGGTAACAACACCAGATGGTCTTCCTGTAGCTATGGCTCACTGCAATAACTGTACCTCTGACCTGAATGCATGGGTAGGTATCTTTAAGGAGTTTCAGCAGGCGCTTGGTGTTCCAGTTGACATGAATCAGCTCTTCTCAGTACTGTATAATAAGGCACTTGAGGGCGATGTTGACTGCGGTGGTCTGATGGCATACAACTATTTCTCAGGCGAAAGCATCACAGGCTTTGAAGAGGGTCGTCCGCTGTTTGTGCGTACACCAGACAGCAAGTTTACACTTGCAAACTTCATGAGAACTCATCTGTACACCTCTCTAGGCGCATTAAAGGTAGGTCTTGATATTCTGTTTAAGGAAGAGGGCGTAAAGCTTGACAATATCTATGGTCATGGCGGTCTGTTCAAGACAAAGGGTGTTGGACAGCGTATCATGGCAGCAGCAATCAATGCACCTGTATCCTTGATGGAGACAGCAGGAGAAGGCGGAGCATGGGGAATTGCACTGCTTGCTTCCTACATGCTTAATAAGAAAGAAAACCAGCCATTAGATGCGTTCCTTTCAGAAGAAGTATTCCACGGTGAGACTGGTGTTCGCATGGAGCCAAATGCAGAAGATGTAGCTGGATTTGATGCGTTCATTCAGAGATATAAGGAGTGTCTGCCAGTAGAGCGTGCGGCAGTAGAGAGCTTACCACTGTGAGTTGGTGGTTACCCGAAAATGTGATGGATGCCGGAAGTGTTACAAAGTGGCAACCCGCAAGTTTAACGAGGGCCCCACTCGGCGAAGTGACTTTGTCGACGGGCCCAACTCCGCAGGTCCCCACTACACGTTTTCAACGTAGGTGTATTTTGACAACGGGCCCGCTACAACGTCCCCGGCTGCGCAGCAGACGAGTGTCTCAGTAAAGCACATTCGCCTCGGGGTGCCACTACGTTACGATGGCAAACCAAGAGTGCTGTTGCATAATATAGTGAAATGGTCTGTATCTGATTGACAGGTATGGACCATTTTTAAGAAAGGGAAAATTATGAAATACCATAAACCATCATTTTTTGATCAATTTAAGTGTATTGGTTCGGCCTGTACAGATACCTGCTGTGCCGGATGGGAAATCGAAGTTGATGAGACAACAGCGGAAGGGTATCTTACCGAAAAGGGTGCATTTGGAGATCGTCTGCGCCGCGAGATTGGAAGCGAACCAGGCGAATATTTCTTTAAATTACAGAACAATCGCTGTCCATTTTTAAATAAAGAAAACCTATGCGATATTTTTATCAATTTGGGAGAGGACAGGCTTTGTGATATCTGCCGTGAGCATCCGAGATTTTATAATTGGTTTGGTGATTACACGGAAGTAGGTCTTGGACTATGCTGTGAAGAAGCCGAGAGACTTTTATTTTCTGACAGTAAGCCGCTTACTTTTGTGGAAGAAGTTACGCAGGATGAAGATGATGAACTATCGGAAGAAATGTGGCACGAGGCAGAGGATGTCTGTCCAACTGCAGATGAAGAACAAGATTACAGTGATGAGGATGAACATACAGATTCTTCTGACCTATTAGACGACGAATCCGAAGAATGTGAGCAGATGCTTGAAGAACGAAAAGCAATCTTCTCAATTTTACAAAAACGTAAAAAAAATATCGGCGCACGCCTAAAGAGACTGCTTTTGCAGCTGCCATATGCAGATGAAATGTTGCTTCTGACAGTTCCAATCTTGGAGTGGGACGATCCAGAATCAATTCCGAAATTAGACTATAAAGCAAAGCCAAGCACGAATACACTAAAAAGCAGTGCATTATTTTTGATTCGCTTTTTTGGCGGAATGGAGTCACTTGACGAAACGTGGCCGTCTATGATGAAAGAGCTAGAGCAGAATATTGACAAATTAGTGGATACAGATAACACAAACGCATTCCTCAAATTTATGAAGAGCGAAAATCGCTTATACGAGTACGAGCATATTGCGGTGTACATGATATATCGTTATTACCCAGAGATTCTGTTAGACGGTCAGGCCGAGGCAAAAATTTTATTTGCAGCAGCATCAATATGTCTGCTATTTCTTATGGACTTACATAGTTTCCAGAAAAACACCGCTTACACACAGCAAGACCGCATTGAACTAGTACGGCGCTTCTCAAAAGAAATCGAATACTGCCCAGAAAATATGGAACGCTTCGAAAAGTGCTGCACCGAGCAATACGAAGATTTACTTAATAGTATTTTCAATCTATGCTATCTTTTCACCGGGAAAATATCGTAACCTGAATAGGCGGCGAAGCGAATGTGATTTACGAGGCTGAACGTTGTAGCAGGACTTTCAAAGTAGAGTAAGAAAATAAGTAACATAACAGGTACCTGCGGAAAAGAGAAGCCGACAAACACTTCGCTGAGGCCGCATTCATAACCTACCGGGTTGCACCCCTACCGGTTTCATAAACCTACCGGGCTGCACCCCTGATGTATTGAAAAAAGTGCAAAGAAACGCATTTGTCCGCTTGTAAGATTTTAGGGGATATGCTATTATAATGTCAGACCAAAGGTTAAGACACAAACGGCGACAGGTGGATGTGCAGCATCGCCGGGAATCGAAGAAATAAAAAACATTAATTCGGTTTCGGGTGATGCGGCACATGATAGGGCCCCTGACCGGGGGTGTCAGCAAATTTTAAAGGAGGTTTTTTAATCATGAAACAGTTTGAAGCATGGGCTGGTTTTAAGGGCAGACTCTGGAAAGAGGAAGTTAACACCCGCGATTTCATTCAGAACAACTATACTCCATATGATGGAGATGCATCCTTCCTTGCAGATGCTACTGAGGCTACAGATAAGCTTTGGGGAGAGCTGCAGGAGTTAAATAAGCAGGCTAGAGCAAAGGGCGGCGTACTGGATATGGATACCGATATCGTTTCCAGCATCACATCCCATGGCCCGGGATACCTGGATAAGGATCTTGAGAAGGTTGTAGGTCTTCAGACTGATAAGCCTTTAAAGAGAGCATTCATGCCTTACGGCGGTATCAGAATGGCAGAGGAGTCCTGCGAGATGTACGGATATACTCCAAGCCCAGAGCTGCACAAGATCTTCACTGTATATCACAAGACCCACAATCAGGGCGTATTTGATGCATATACACCAGAGATTCGTGCTGCACGTAAGAACAAGATCATTACTGGTCTGCCGGATACCTACGGCCGTGGCCGTATCGTAGGCGACTATCGTCGTATCGCTCTGTACGGAATTGACTTCCTTGTTGCTGAGAAGCAGAAGGATCTGGCTAACTGCGGCGATGGTACTATGACTGATGATGTAATCCGTCAGAGAGAAGAGCTGGCTGATCAGATCAGAGCACTGAAGGATATGAAGGTTATGGCTGCAAGCTATGGCTTCGATATTTCCGAGCCGGCTAAGACCGCTCAGGAAGCAGTTCAGTGGCTGTACTTCGGATACTTAGCAGCTATCAAGACTCAGAACGGTGCTGCAATGTCCATCGGACGTGTATCCACTTTCATTGATATTTATATGCAGAGAGACCTTGATAATGGCGTTATCAACGAGACTCAGGCTCAGGAGATCATTGACCACTTCGTAATGAAGCTGCGTATGGTTAAGTTCGCTCGTATTCAGTCTTACAACGAGCTGTTCTCTGGTGACCCGGTATGGGCTACTCTGGCTATCGCTGGTCTTGGCGTAGACGGACGTTCCATGGTTACTAAGAACGACTATCGTATCCTGCACACACTGGAGACTATGGGACCGGCTCCGGAACCGAACATGACTGTTCTGTATTCCAAGAACCTGCCAGAGTACTTCCGTAAGTATGCTGCAGAGGTTTCCATTAAGACATCTTCTATCCAGTATGAGAATGATGATGTTATGCGTGTTGTATGGGGCGATGACTACTCCATCTGCTGCTGTGTATCCGCTACACAGACCGGTAAGGAAATGCAGTTCTTCGGCGCTCGTGCAAACCTGGCTAAGTGTCTGCTTTACGCTATCAACGGTGGTGTTGATGAGAAGACAAAGGTTCAGGTAGGTCCGGCATACAAGCCGATCACTTCCGAGTATCTGGATTATGATGAAGTTGTTAAGAAGTATGACGTTATGATGGATTGGCTGGCAGGAATGTATGTAAATACTCTGAACCTGATCCAGTATATGCATGACAAGTACTACTATGAGGCAGCTGAGATGGCTCTGATTGATACTGATGTACGTCGTACATTCGCTACTGGTATCGCAGGATTCTCTCACACAGTTGACTCCTTAAGTGCTATTAAGTACGCAAAGGTTAAGACTGTACGTGATGAGGACGGTCTGGTTGTTGATTATGAGATCGAGGGAGACTTCCCACGCTACGGTAACGATGATGATCGTGCAGATGACATCGCTGTAGAGCTGTTAAGACAGTTCCTGACCAAGATCAAGAAGCGTCACACCTATCGTAACTCTGAGCCGACAACCTCTATCCTGACCATTACTTCTAACGTAGTTTATGGTAAGGCTACTGGTGCTCTTCCGGATGGTCGTCCAGCTGGTGAGCCACTGTCTCCAGGTGCTAACCCGTCTTACGGCGCTGAGAAGAACGGTCTGCTTGCATCTCTGAACTCTGTTGCTAAGCTGCCATACGAGTGGGCTCTGGATGGTATTTCCAATACCCAGACCATCAACCCGAGTGCACTTGGAAACACTGACGAAGAGCGCGTAAACAACCTTGTACAGGCTATGGATGGCTACTTTGCAAATGGTGCTCATCACCTAAACGTAAACGTATTTGGTGTTGAGAAGCTTCTGGATTGCCAGGCACATCCGGAGAAGCCAGAGTATGCTAACTTCACAATCCGTGTATCTGGTTATGCAGTTAAGTTCATCGATCTGACCAAGGAGCAGCAGGACGACGTTATCAAGAGAACTTGCCATTCCTTCCTGTAATTAGGAGTAGTGACAGACTCGATTGATTTCGATCTGAACAAATCAGAATAGATTTGCTGTAAATTTATAAAACTAATACAGGCGGAGGGTGCTTTGGCACTCCCGCCTGTTTTACTACAAAATAATAGTAAACGTGAAGACATGAAGTTCACAAAACAAGAAAGGAAAAAAATTATGATTCAAGGCATTGTTCATTCTTTGGAATCTTTTGGTTCTGCAGACGGACCAGGAGTTCGTTATCTCGTATTTTTAAATGGCTGCAATTTGCGCTGTAAATATTGCCACAATCCAGATACATGGGCAAAGAAAGACGTACAGCTTTTAACAGCTGACGAAATTTTAGAAAAGGCAGTTCGTTATAGAAATTATTGGGGCGACAAGGGCGGCATCACTGTAAGTGGAGGAGAGCCACTTTTACAGATGGAGTTCATGAACGATCTTTTTGCAAAGGCAAAGAAGTTAAAGATCAATACATGTATCGACACCGCAGGAGAGCCATTTACGAGAGAAGAGCCATTCTTCGGACAGTTAGAGCAACTGATGACAAATACCGACGTGCTTCTCTTTGATTTAAAGCATATTGATCCAGAAAAGCACAAGGCGTTGACTGGCAAGACAAACGAGAATATCCTTGATATGGCAAGATATCTTTCCGATATCAATAAGCCAATCTGGATCCGTCACGTGCTTGTACCAGGCATCAACAGCGACGAAGAGTCACTGACAAAACTTCATGAGTTCATCAGCACCTTAAATAATGTATATCGTATCGATGTACTTCCATACCATACACTCGGAGTATTCAAATGGAAAGAGCTTGGAATCAAGTATGGTCTTGAAGGTGTACCGACTCCAACCAAGGAAGAAGTCGAACTGGCAAGAAAGATTCTTTGCGTAGACGAGTACAATCGCTACAAGAACGCATAAAAGCTATAAATTTGTATAAAAAACCATTGGGGAATGATGATATGATCTCCAGTGGTTTTTTGCTATTATTTAATCTGCCGACGAAATCACTGCATCGAAGGGCTTTCGTAGCGTCCACTTCGTCCTGCTGATCTGTCAAATTTCTATGCAAGCATGAAATTTGTTCAGATCTTGCAGGACGAGTGAACTGTTGAAACACAAATTTCCTTGAAAATAGGAAAATTTTCCATTGCCAAAGAAAAAAATATCATGTATAGTTAAAGAAAAGAGATTTGAAACCGCTTGCAAAGGACAGCTTGAATAAAAATTGCACAGCGGGTGACAGAAAGGCATGGTACATTTATGGCAAAAGAGCGTGCGAATATTTATACAATCGCAAAAGAGGCTGGTGTATCTCCGGCAACAGTTTCGCGCGTGCTGACCAATAACGCCAGAGTCAGTAAAGAAAAGCGTGAAAAAGTACAAAGCGTGATACAAAAATATGGATACACACCAAATGCGCTGGCACAAGGTCTTAGTAACTCAAAAACAAGGTCGATTGGTCTAATGATTGCTGATATTTACAGCCCATTCTATTCAGCGGTAGCGACAGAATGTGAAAAAGCAGCAGATAAAGCAGGTTATCTGCTGTTGATGCTTACGTCGTTGGGTGATCCAGAGCTTGAAAAAAAGCAGTTAATGAAGTTGTATGAGCAGCAGGTGGATGCAATTATTGTAGTTGGCGGTGTAATAGACAGAATTGCGGTAGATGAAGAATATGTAGAACAGCTTAATCATATCTTGGAAAGCACACCAATTATAGCAACAAATCGTCCTGTAGGTGTGAGAAATTGTAAGATACATCTTGATGAGGGCGGCAGCATGGATCTGGCGATGGACTATTTATTTAGTCTTGGTCATGAAAAGATTGCAATAATTGGCGGACGAAAGGATGCGAAGTCTACACTGGAAAAGCGTATGCGATATCGCACAATGATTAGGCAAAGAGGAATTGTATATCGTGAAGATTACGTATTTGATTCCATTGATTATTCTAATGACAGCGGTTACAACTGTACGAAAGAGCTTTTAAAAAATCCAGATCGACCAACAGCAATAGTGGCAATCAACGATTTTACGGCAGCAGGTGTACTTAGGGCAATTCACGATGAAGGACTTCGTGTTCCGCAGGATATCTCAGTAGTAGCATTTGATAATACGTACCTGTCAGGTGCATTGACACCGGCATTGACATCAGTAGGAGCCAACTATACAGAGTTTGCAAAGCATCTTGTAGAGGCAGCAATCCGTGCATCAGAGAACGAGACATGCCCTGAGGACTATATGGTTCCGGTTGGTATTAGCGTAAGAGATTCCTGCACACATGTGCCTGAAGAAAATATTTGAGGAATATGAAAGTGGTTTCATAAGGTCAAAGGAAGACAGAAAATAGGCAAAATAGGCTAGTATAACAAGAAATCAAGGAGTGACATATGTTCACTCCTATTTTAATTGTAAAATATGCATAATAAAAAGGCTTGTATATTGGTGAGTTATTACAAAGATGTTAGAATGCGCAAAAATATGTTGACATATCAGATAAAAAATATATAATAAAACTATGAAAAGGGTTTCAGCAAGGATAGTTGAAATGCACGAATGAAACCTCACCTTTCTGATAGAAAATATACATAATGTGACATGAATTTATTTTTTTATGAGAAAGATGAAAGCGGTTTCATAAATGCGTCAAAATAACTTTATAACCGCGAGCGCAGCAGTGGCTGAAATTCAAATTTTATTCTTTATTATTATTAAGGAGGGTAACATGGCAAAGCAAACATCAACTTTACCCCAGTATCAGTACAAGAGAAAGCATGGCTTTTTCTATAACCTTAAAAAGTATCGTGTACTGACACTGATGTGTGTACCGGCAATCGTATTCTTCTTTGCATTTAACTACATGCCGCTCCCAGGTATCTATGTGGCATTCGTTAAGTACAATTACAGAGACGGTATTTTCGGAAGCAAGTTTGTAGGTATGAAAAACTTTGAGTTCTTGATGCAGTCTGGAAAGCTCCTCGGCCTGACAAAGAACACGATTCTTTACAACTTGGCTTTCATCTTCTTAGGAAACATCATTGCGATGTTAATGGCAGTTTTGTTAAACGAGATCCACAATAAGTATTTTAAGAAGGTTTCACAGACATTGATGTTCCTTCCATACTTCATCTCACAGGTTCTTGTTGGTTTCCTTGTATTCAACCTGTTAAACTACGATACCGGATTTATCAATGGTATTTTAGTAAAGCTGGGTATGGAAAAATGGCAGCCGTATTCCGATAAGAGTGTATGGCCACCAATCTTAATTGCCGTATATCTGTGGCAGGTAACTGGTTATAACTCAGTTGTTTATTTCGCATCTATCTGTGGTATTGATACTTCCATCATCGAGGCAGCAAAAGTGGACGGCGCAAACTGTTTCCAGAAGATTCGCTACATTATTCTGCCAAGTCTTCGAAGCACAATCGTTATCTTACTTTTGTTCGCACTTGGTGGTATCGTAAAAGGAAACTTCGGTCTGTTCTACAACATTGTTGGTACAAATTCACTGTTGTATGATACAACGGATATTATCGAGACATACGTATATCGAAGTACAATCACAGACTTTAACTTCTCAACAGCATCTGCAGTCGGTCTGTATCAGTCAATCATCGGATTCTGTATCGTTATGGCAAGCAACTTTGCTGTTAAGAAGATCGATCCTGAGTACGCATTATTCTAAGGAGGGAGAAAGAAATGGCAAAATCGACAGTAAAAGGTACGAAAATCAAGCTGGATCGCTCCGATATCATAATCCGTACAATAGGATATGTAGTAGTTACACTTTATGCGTTGGCTTGCGTGTTACCATTCCTGATTATTATTGGAACCTCATTTACAGCTGAGGAAGTGATCCGTATAGAAGGAGCACAGCTGTTCCCGAAGCAGTTTACAACAAAGGCTTATGAGATGGTACTTCAGGGTGGTGCAATCTGGAAGTCTTATGGACTGACTATTACGATGACCTTAACTGGTACACTCGTTGGTCTGGGCATCATTTCCATGACTGGATATGCTTTGCAGAGAAAGGATTTCCCATTCCGCAATGCAATCTCATTCTACATCTATTTTACAACACTGTTCTCAGCAGGTCTGGCTCCGTACTACCTGTTAATGACACAGACCTACAAGCTGCAGGATAACTACTTAGCAGTATGGCTTCCGCTTCTGATGTCATCTTGGCTGATCATTTTGATGAAGAACTTTGTAAAGTCTATTCCTCATGAGATCACCGAGTCTGGTAAGATTGATGGAGCTGGTGATATGAAGATTTTCACAGCATTGATTCTTCCAATGTTAAAGCCGGCACTTGCAACAATCGGTTTGTTCCTTGCAATTGGTTATTGGAATGAGTGGTATCAGTCATCACTGTTTTTAAGTGAGAAGATGAGTGTTTATCCATTGCAGTATACTCTGTACAAGGTCGTAAATAAGGTAAACAGCTTAAAGAGTACAGTAGCAGGTCAGTATGTTGACTTGTCCGATCTTCCGTCAAATGGACTTAAGATGGCAAATGCAGTCTTGGCAACTGGACCAGTTATTCTGCTTTATCCATTTGTACAGCGTTACTTTATCGGCGGTATCACCGTCGGAGCCGTAAAGGGCTAATGATTTTTGATTAATAGCAGGATAGTCTGCATTAATAGATACTTAACAAAGAAAGCAAGCGAGGAGAAGACTCGCACAAAGAAGGAGGATTTTAATATGAAGAAGAAGTTTCTTGCATCCGCATTGGCAGCATCTATGGTAGGAACAATGTTCGCATCAATGCCGGCATTCGCAGAGGAAGAGTCCAGCAGCGCAGCAGCAGAAGAGGTTACAAGCGCAGAAGCAGAGGAAGAGTCCAGCAGCGCAGCAGCAGAGGCAACTACGGGCGAGGTTCCAAATTATGATGATGTCTGGGCAGAGAAGTGGGCAGATGTTGATACATCTGAGCATGTAGTTATCAATTACATGACTACTGGTGATGCACCGACAAACGATGCAACACAGAAAATGTTAGATGAGCTGAATGCAATCCTGACAGAGAAGGTTAACGCAGAGCTGCAGATTTACTACATTGGTTGGACCGATTATCTGTCAAACTACAACCTGACTCTGGCTCGTATGGATGGTTCTGTAGATTTAGTTGGTACTGGTATCGACTGGCTGGATGCATGGCCAAACGCAAAGAATGGTGCTTTCCTTGAGTTAGACGAGGAAATGCTTGCTAAGTACGCACCAGTTACTTATGAGACTGTTCCGCAGGAAGACTGGGATCTGTGTAAGTACAATGACAACATTTATCTGATGCCAGAGGATAATTACGCGCAGTGGACAAATCATGGTTTTGCATATCGTCTTGACTGGGCAAAGGAAGCTGGTCTTGAGGATGGCGTTCACAGCTGGGAAGATATGACAACATACTTTAAGTATGTATGCGATAACAAGGATGAGCTTGGCGTTGTAACTCCTTGGGATTCTGATGGCACACAGTTCTCACAAATGGCAGGCGGCTGGATTTCTTCCCATAGCGATTTCGTATCAATTGATGGTCTTGCAGCAGCAGCTTACTGGGGCGGAACAAAAGATGATCTGTATACAATTGTAAGCCCACTGTATACTGATACCGATTCTCTTGTAGAATTTGCAAAGATGATGAAGGAATGGGATGAGATGGGTGTTTGGAAGACAGACGTTCTGAACAATACCTCTTCTGATAATAGAGAGGACTTCAAGCTTGGCAAGACTGCTGCTGAACAGCATCATACCGAGACTTGGACTGATCTTGTAAGTAAGACTCCAGAGAACGTACCGGGTGCTGAGGTTGGATTCTTCTGGTTTGGCGAGGAAGAAAAGAATGTTACTGCTTTGAATATTACTCACGGTGCAATGGCAGTTTCCTACGGTTCTGAGAACCCAGAGAGAGCTCTGATGGTTTATGATTTACTGAGAAATGATGCTGAGTGCTACGATCTGATCAACTATGGTCAGAAGGGTGTTCAGTGGGATGTAAACGATGAAGGTCTTCGTATTACTCCAGAATCCTATAATTCTGATACTGATGGTATTACAACTAACTTCTGGTGGGGACGTAACGATCTGTTAGAGATCCGTGACGCTACAAAGGATTGGGACAAGATTGATGTTATGTATAAAGAATTAGAAGATGCAGCAATTGATTATCCTTATGGTAAGTTTGTTGCAAACGTTGATGATATTCAGTCCTATATCAACAACATCAAGGAAGTTAACACCAACTACATGAAGCAGATCGCATATGGTAAGTACACTGGCACCGCAGAAGAGATCGTTGCTGAGTATCAGCAGGCTCTGAAGGATGCAGGTATGGATATCGTTATCGAAGAGCTTCAGAAGCAGTTAAATGAAGTTTACGGTGACGCAGAATAATAAAAATAGTAACTACCCACAGTAATGGGTCAGTAAACGCGTAAAGGGCGGGGTGACCTTTGGTCATCCTGCTCTTTTTTGTAACATAATTTAGAAAGAGGAGCAATGATGACACATACATTTGAGATCAAAGACAATTTTTATCTGGACGGCAAGCCATTTCAGATCATCTCTGGTGGAATCCACTATTTCCGTGTAGTTCCGGAGTATTGGAAGGATCGTCTGGAAAAATTAAAGGCGATGGGATGCAATACAGTTGAGACTTACATTCCTTGGAACATGCATGAACCAAATAAGGGCGAGTTCCATTTTGACGGAATGCTCGACATTGCAAAATTTGTAAAAACAGCACAGGAGTTAGGTCTGTGGGTGATTATTCGTCCATCACCATATATCTGTGCAGAATGGGAGTTTGGCGGACTGCCGGCTTGGCTTTTGGCAGAGGATGGCATGAAGCTTCGCGGCTGCTATAAGCCGTTCTTAGATCATATTCGTTCTTATTATAAAGAACTGTTCAAGGTTTTGGCACCGCTTCAGGTAAACTACGGCGGACCAGTCATCATGATGCAGGTAGAAAATGAGTATGGCTACTATGGTGATGACACAGAGTATCTTGAGACAATGAAGCAGATCATGATCGATTTTGGTACTGTTGTACCTCTTGTTACATCAGATGGACCTATGCATGAGTCTCTTTCCTGTGGTCACTTAGAAGGTGCTCTTCCGACTGGAAACTTTGGTTCACGCACCGAGGAGCGTTTTGAAATATTGAAGCAGTATACAAATGGCGGTCCTTTAATGTGTACCGAGTTCTGGGTCGGCTGGTTTGATCATTGGGGCAATGGCGGCCATATGAGAGGAAACTTAGAGGAGAGCACAAAGGATCTTGACAAGATGCTTGAGCTTGGCCATGTCAACATTTACATGTTTGAGGGCGGCACAAACTTTGGCTTTATGAATGGATCTAATTATTATGATGAGCTGACACCAGATGTTACTTCCTATGATTATGATGGCGTACTTACAGAGTCTGGTGATATAACAGAGAAATATCGCCGCTATCAGGAAGTTATCCGCAAGTATGCACCGATTCCGGAAGTAACATACAGCACAAAGATCGAGAAGAAAGCATACGGAACCTTACAGTATGATGCAAGAGTTGGACTCTTTGAATCTCTTGATGATCTTTCAGCACCTGTAAAATGCAAGTTCCCGACTTCTATGGAGCGTTTAGGACAAAATTATGGATATATTTTGTACCATACAAAGCTTGAGAAAGAGCAGAATCTTGAAAAGATCCGTTTGTATGAGGCAAATGACCGTGCAAATCTCTTTGTCGATCAGAAACCGCTTGTAACGCTTTATGATAGACAGCTTCTTTCTGAGGCAAAGGCAGGAGAGGATTTTGCGAAGGAAGATGGAAAGCCAGTTACCTTTAAGAAGGGTGCACCGCTTGATATTCTTGTTGAGAACATGGGACGTGTAAACTTCGGACCAAGAATGGAGCATCAGAGAAAAGGTATCGACGGACACGTACAGATCAACGGTCACACTCACTTAAACTGGGAAGAGTATTGCCTGCCGCTTGACAACATCGAAAAGCTCGATTATACAAAGGGCTATACAGAGGGACTTCCGGCATTTTATCACTTTACGCTTGACGTGGACCAAAAGGGAGATACCTTCCTCGATTTCGAAGGATGGGGTAAGGGATGCATTTTCTTAAACGGATTTAATCTGGGACGATTCTGGGAGATCGGACCACAGAAAAGACTTTATATTCCGGCACCGCTGTTAAAAGAAGGACGAAATGAAATCGTCGTATTCGAGACAGACGGCAAACAGCCAGGAACAATAACCTTAAAAGATGAGCCGGATATCGGCTGATGAAGCTGGGGCGGACATTGTAATGTGTCTGCCCTTTTTTAATAGGAGAAAAAATCATGGATAGAACATATATTACACTGAACGAGAACTGGAAGTTTCACTACGGCGAGGTACCGGAAGGCTGGTACAAGGGCTATGATGACAGTGCGTGGACTAGCGTTACGCTGCCACATGACTGGTCAGTACACATGCCGTTTGAGCAGACTAATTCCAGCGGAACTGGATATTTAAGCGGCGGTATTGGCTGGTATCGCGTGCGTTTTTCACTTCCAGAAGCATATAAGGGAAAGCGCGTGAGAGTTGTATTTGATGGAATCTATAAAAATAGTAGAATATGGTGCAACAGCTATCACATTGGAAAGCGTCCTTATGGTTATACACAGATCAGCTATGATATTACTGACTTTGTTCAGTTTGGCGCGATTGATAATGAGATTACTGTGCGTGTATGCCATACTGATTTAGCAGATTCACGCTGGTTTACAGGCTCTGGTATTTACCGCAAGGCATACCTTGTAGTGGAGGAGCAGGTTCATGCTGTCTGGAATGGTGTTGCTTTTAATGTGTCAAGAGCAGATGAGCAGTCAGCGGCTGTTTGTGCAGATGCAGAGATTGTAAATGAACTGGATGAGCGTGTGATTGGAACATTGACTGCTAGTCTAAAGCTATGTGGAAGTGATGAGGAGTCAGTTGTTTTTGCTAGAGTACCTGCTGCAATGGAGGCACATGAGAAGAAAACCTTCTATTTAAATGGAATGATTGGAAAACCAAAGCTTTGGTCTTGTGAATCACCATCATTATATGAGCTTTGCATTTCATTTGAAAAAGAAGATGAAAATGTGATTGTATTAGATAAAGAGCGCGTTGGTATCAGAACATTTTCATTTGATGCTGATCAAGGCTTTTTCCTGAATGGAAAGGAAACAAAGTTTAAGGGTGTATGTGTTCATCATGATGGCGGCTGTCTTGGTGCAGCAATGTATCGTGAGGTATGGCTTCGCAGACTGCTTAAATTGAAGGAAGGCGGCTGCAATGCAATCCGCTGCAGTCATAATCCTCATATGCCAGAGTTGTATGATCTTTGTGATGAGCTTGGACTTTTAATGATGGATGAGGCATTCGATGAGTGGGAAAATCCGAAGAATAAGTGGTCTACCGGTCATAATGTATATCCGCCAAAGCATGAGGGCTACGCAGAAGATTTCCCAGAGTGGCATGAGCGTGATCTTGCCGATATGGTACGCCGTGACCGCAACCATCCAAGCATCGTTATGTGGAGCATTGGAAATGAGATCGACTACCCGAATGACCCATATTGCCATCCACTATTTGAAACCATGACAGGAAACAACGATGCCAACAAGCCGGCAAAGGAGCGTCAGTATGACCCGAATAAGCCAAATGCTGAGCGACTTAGCGTAATTGCAAAGGAGTTGGCAGCGATTGTGCGCACACAGGATACCACAAGACCAGTTACATTAGCAGCAGCCTTCCCAGAGCTGTCATCTCATATTGGATTTTTTGATGCACTTGATGTTGTGGGCTACAATTATAAAGAGCATCTGTATGAGGAAAGCCACAAACGTTTTCCAGACAAGCCATTTTTAGGCAGCGAAAACGGCGGCGGCTACGAGCAGTGGTGTGCGGTGCGCGACAATGCATATATCAGCGGACAGTTTTTGTGGACAGGAATTGATTATCTTGGAGAGGCACATGGATGGCCGATTCATGGTTCATCAGCTGGTTTAATGGATCTTGCAGGATTTGAAAAGCCGGGCTTCTATAGAAGAAAGGCATTCTGGAGCACAGAACCATTTGCTTGTATCCTGACACGCCCAGATGATGGTGATGAGCATGAGTGGAGACCGTGGAATGCACATTGGAATTATACAGACGGAGAAAATGTCGTTGTACGCGTCTTCACAAATGTGCAAAAAGAAACTATTTCTCTTAGTATAGTTGGTATTGATGGTGAAAAGTCATTGCACGATGGAACATATCTTGAAAAAGAAGGCTGCACCGAATGGCGTTTTGCTTATGAGCCAGGTGTACTTAAGGCAGTGTGCGGCGAAGCCGAGTGCAGCATTCAGACAGCAGGAAAAGCAGTCGAGCTGTCTGCAAATGTATGGCATGCAGAAGAAACTATAAATAAGGAAGAAGTGATGCAGATCGAGGTTTCACTTACCGATGAAAATGGTGTTCTTGCGGCAGAAGATCTGGAAATCACGGCAGAGGTAATAGGAGGAACACTTCTCGGACTAGAAAACGGTGATTTAGCAGACCTAACGCCATACTGCGAGTCACACAGAAAGACACACAACGGCAGATTGATTGTCTATGTAAAGCCAAAAGAAGATGTAAAGGTATGCATCAGCTGCCCGGCATTAGATAAAAGAGTGTGGATTGAATAATAATATATGAACAAAGAGGAATTACTATGGCTGCGGCGGTACAACCAATATTGCGGAAAATTCATGTATAAGGAACGATGCCGCCGCGGCATCTCTGAACAAAAAATATCAAGAGGTGTCTGCACCAGAACTGAGCTTAGGAAAATGGAAAATGGCGACATACCATGGAAGAAAATGATAGGTGACTATCTGCTGCAAAGACTAGGTGTGCCGACTGAATATTTTGAGGTAATGGCAGATGCAAGGGAATTGAACGGATGGAGAGACCGTGAGGATATCTGTCTGATCATTTTTGAGCAGCCGCAGAAAGCACAGCAATTACTAGAAACGTATCAGAAAAAATATCGGAAAAAATCTCCATTTGAAGAGCAGTTTTTAAAGAAAATGCAGACCATTCTTCTGATGCAGGCGTACAAAAAACGTTTTGAGAGCAAGAGCGTTGACGTTGAACGTGAAAAATCAGAGGGAGAACATCTGGTGGAAAGCGCACGGCAGACGGTACTATGTACATTACCCGATGGATGGGAAAAAAAGAAGCTGTCAAAGTTTTTACTGGCTCCCTGTGAGTTGGAAAGTATTTTGCTTCTGGCAAATTGTCTGCTTCTTATCGGTAAGACAGATGAAGCTATGCAGATGCACAAGAAGGTAGCCGACTATGTAAAACAGGCAAAGTTTGAACCAAAGGTTCAGATATTGATTTATCCACAGGTGGCACTTCTTGGAATGAAACTCGAATTGTATGCAGGCAATGAAGAAAAAGCGCTTTCATATGGAATGGAAGCACTTGAGCTACTCAGACACCAGTACTCACAGCGATATGTTGTTTTTGTTTTGGAAGAACTGCTTAATGTGTTAGAATGCATTAGCATAAAAGGAAAAGAGGATCAGAAATACAAGGAAGAAGAGACAGAGGTAACAGAATTTCTCAAGACATTTGAGGAATTATATCGGTTGTTTTCGCACCCTAAAAAGAGAATGTGGCAGAGCATTAGTGTCAGCAATACGCATGAAATTGGACTGACACTTAAAATGCTTAGAAAAGCAATGGGATTGTCAGCGGCAAAGGTATCGGCTGCAAATCCAGACCATCTGACTGCGCGACAGATAGAGAAAATAGAGGCGGGAACGCATCGACCTTCTGGCAGAAATTATGAAATGCTTATGCAGTTTTATCATAAGACGGGACTAGAAGGGCAGCTGTTACTTGAGACTGATTCGCTGGAAGTGCTGCACCAGAGACAGGAAATTGTTGACTTTATTATACGCGAAGAATGGGATAACGCATGGGAAAGCTTTCAGAGCTTTAAGGAAAAACTGGATGTGAACGTGCCATTAAATCGGCAGGAGATGATTTTTTTGGATACCGATATTCAACATACGTATCATAAAAAATTAACAGCTCAGGAATATGTAAAACAAATGGAAAAAGCATTGTATTGTACAATGCCAAAAATTCCGGTGGAAAAGTGGAATATGTGGGTATTTCAAAGAGAGGAGGCGATTGTTGCTGGAAATATAGCTGGGAAATTTTTAAATTCTGGGGAAAGCAAAAAGGCAGAAGAATTATTTAGTAAATTGCTTCAATCCTTTGATATGCAAATGGAGCATACCAGAATTCCGTATAGAGGCTATGTTGTGATAACGACTGGATTGGTAAATGCATTGGGTGAAAATAAAAAGTATTACCAATCCATAAAGCAAGATGAAAGAAGTATCAATGTGTTACTGAATGATACTATAGAAGATGTAGACGCATTCATATATGATATCTGTTGGAGTTTATATGAATTGGTAAACGAATATCCTGATAAAAAAGAAAAGTATCAGAATTGTTGGAGAAAGCTTTTTCATATAGCATATAAACTTGCAGAATTTTTTTGTAAGAAAAATGATGTAAGTTTTTACGAAGAAAGAAAAAGCAAATATTTATCATGAAGTATGTGAGTAATCTTTATCGCTTTGTGGTGTAATAGAAGATTGATCTTCTGTGGAAGCCTCTTCTGTCTCAATAATAGTATCAGGATTTTTGGAGTTAGCTGCTTTGGCAGTAGTAAAATAAAAAGTAGAAGCTATTGCTGAAGCGGCTAATAAGGTGAAACATACAACTTTAAATTTTTTCATAGATAAAATCTCCTTTTTCTTTTTTTCTTAGTTCACGGGACATAATCTGGATTTGTGGTGAGACGAGTTGCTTTTACTGAGGCAATCGTCTGCTGCGCAGTCGGGAATGTGTGGGAGCGGACTTACGCAGTAACTAAGACAAAAAGGTGCGTAGAAGGTGCCGTGGGAACAAGTGACACCGACGACAAAACAATCGGCGAACCGCCTTCATAAAACTAACATTCCGTGAACAAGAACTTCGGTTCAAAAGTACAAAATTTTTATCTTGTGAGTTGTGTTTTGGTCTCCAGTATTGTACAATAAAAAGAAAAGACAGGAGGAGACGGGAATATGAAAAAAGTACAAAAGCAACTGTTATTTTTACCAGTGTTGTGCTTGAGTATGGCAATCGGAGGTTGTGGAAAAAAGGAGACAGATAAGACGGATGCGGCAGATATGACAAAAACGGTGCCGAATTATACGCTTATCTATCAGAGTGAGCAGAGCAGCGAAGCAGAGAGTGCAAATAAGAACGCAGAAGAAAATACAAAAGAAAATATAGGAGAGAATACAGGAGAAAATGCAGAAAAAACTGCGGAAAAAGGGTATTATGAATCCCTCGTACAGAGCAAAAGCTGCCAGTGGAACAAGCCGCTTGCATATCCAAATTTGAAAGATGAATCCCAATTTGATGCAAATGACTATACCAATTGGGCATCAGCGGTGGTTGAGAGCGCGATGGTGAAAGATGGCTATTCCGTGTTTTTTCAGGATTTGAATTTATGCAAGGGCGAAAAGTTTTATGGACTTGGTGCACATGAAATGCGAAGCTCGGGGCAGCAGGTGACAGCAGGGTATCAGGGACGGATTTATATTATGATGACTGTGGCAGGCGGTGCTTTTGATCTGAGTGTAGAGGATGGAGAAGGTACTGTTTTGTGGGAGCAGGAAAATGTCACCGAGTCGGATCAAATCTTTTTGGACATAGATGAAATGCCAGAAAGTGTGATTGGTGTTTTAACCGATCATACACAGGAAGCGGATAAGGAAAACTTATTTTATTCGGTCATGATTTTGGCAGCGACAGAACAAGATGCATTAAAATAGATGAAGATGAATTTGAAACTGTTCTATTTAAATAGCTATATTGGGGAGGCAAAATATGATACAGTTAAAGAATGCAGTAAAAATTTATGGGCAGGGAACGGCACAGACAAGAGCCTTAAATGGAGTCAATTTTCAGGTCGCACGTGGTGAGTTTGTTGCAGTAATGGGACCGTCTGGATCGGGAAAATCGACATTGCTTCATATCATTGGATGTCTGGATGGTCTTACGGAAGGTTCGTTTTTGTTGGATGGACAGGAATTGTACGGAAAAAAGGAAAGAGAGTTGCACAAGTATCGCAAGAAGTATATCAGCTATGTTTTTCAGGATTTTGCGTTGATGGAAGATTATACGATACAAGAGAATATTGAATTTCCTCTTGAAATTCAGAATGTCCCGAGGCGGGAGCGCCACAAAAGGGCAGAGGCGATTTTAAAGAAATTGAAGATCGAAGAGATTGCATCGAAATATCCGTCACAATGCTCTGGAGGACAGAAGCAGCGGGCAGCGATTGCGCGTGCATTTACAGCAGATACACCGATTTTTTTAGCAGATGAGCCGACGGGAGCACTCGATTCGGAGAATTCTCATGCATTGATGGCGATGATTCAGGAACTTCATCGGGAAGGAAAGACGATTGTGCTGATCACACATGAAAGGGAGATTGCAGAGTATGCAGACCGAATTGTGCTGATTCGTGATGGAATTCTTTATGAGGAAGGGGAGAATGCGGATGACACAGATGATACGAATCATAAGAGGAATTCTCAGGCGATGCAGGAGGCATAAGATTATCACCGCGGTTATGCTGTTTGCCTGTATGATTTTGCAGTTTATTTTGTTTGATGTCACAGGGGAATTGAATCGGGCATCCCAGTATGAGCGTGACTATGCATCGTTTATGGCAAATGAGGAAGCGAGTATTAAGATCAAGTCGGATGATGCAGGGATATGGGAATGGCTGCCGCACCTTGCGGTAGAGGATGGTGTGAGTATTTTGATTCAGCCATTTTATTCGTTTCTTTCGCAAGCGGATATTCAGCCGATGCTATATGTTTCTGTTGTAGCAAAGGAAGAACTTCCATTTTCATTGCTGGAAGGAACACTTCCTGAGTGTAGACAGACGGCGGCTGTTGGTAAAATTTACGATGATTTTATTAGAAAAGATGCAGATGGCACACGCTATCTGGAGCTGGAAAACAGAGAATATGGAGTAACAGGAATTATCGGCAATACAGGTTCTGACTTTCAAAATTATCGAATTGTGGTGCCGTATGATTCGTTAAGCGAAGCACAGAAAAGTCGAATTATGGAAAATGGAAACATAACGCTGAATGTGCGAAGTAACTCGGTGTCGCTTCAGCCTGTGTTGCAATCGCTGTATGAGCAGATCGTAGAATACGATGCCAAGGCGAAGGTGCAGGTGTCGGCAATCACCTATCCGCAGATCAATCAACAGGCGAATTTATCGGATCTTTCGTATCAGGTTGGTTTGTATTTGCTTTGTCTGTTATTGATTCTACTGATTGCGGCATATCGTGTGAAAAACAGAATGCCGGAGCTTGCAGTCCGTAAAATTTTGGGGCAAGAGATACGTGCGATTGCGCTTCTTGTGTTTGTGGAAAATCTGGTGGAGCTGATGGCATCCTTCTGTCTGTATTTTGTGGTTCATGTTGTGTTCAGTTTGAATATGCAAAGAAGCATCTTGCCGATGGCGGCAAGTGATGTGTGGAAAACGATATGGATTGGAGCAGTCTATTTTTGCAGTGTGCTTCTTGTGGAGACGGCAGTGCCAGTTTTTGTTGTAGCGAGAAGTCATCCGGTAAAAATTCTTTCTGGAAAGGGAGGAATGGGCTTATGAAAATACGAAATAAGATGGCAATTGCACTTCGGATGGCAAGAAAAAACTTGCTTGTCTCGGTGATTTTATTTTGGATTGGTCTGATATGCTTTTCTCTGTTTGGGCGAATGTGGACGGAATACAGAAACAGTGGGCGATGGATAGCGGAATATCAAAAAATACAAAATTTTGATGCAGACAAAATGCAATATTTGGAATGCACGCGTTTTCTTACGCAGGATTATGAGCTGGATAATACGGTTATCGGTACAATGATGGATGAACTGCGTGCGTTAGATGGCGTTTCCTGGTTTGGCACATATCAATATAATGGATTAAATTTTGAGGAGTTTCAGCAGGAATCGTATTTGTCTTATGCGAGAGCACATGGAAGCCGTGAGAGCGATGAATTTTTGCAGGCAGGTTATGCGCGCACGATGTGGATTTACGGAGACGCGTGGGATTTTTGCAAAATTCGCATGATTGATGGAAGTGACATTGCGATTCCACAGGAGGACGCAGATGGGAATATCCCTGTGATTGTAGGATATCAGTTTCGGGAGCTGCTTCATGAGGGAGATCTTCTTCATCATGAAAATAAGACGTACCGTGTGGTTGGAATTTTGGCATCAGGAAGTCGGTATTTGATAAACGGTGCTCATAAGGGGTCTGGTGGCTGTATCAATCTGGATTGGACGCTTATGGTTGGTACATCGCCTGAGTATTACAGCGGTTCCTACAACAATTTCCGAGAGAGTATGTATTTTCAGATTGAGGATGGTTCTTCGCCGGATGAGGTGGAAAATCAGATTTTAAATGTGCTAGATCGCTATAAATATCATGGTTGGTGCGAATCCGTGGCGGACATGACACGAAAGATTCAGCAGGAAAATGATGAATACACACAGCATCAAAGAATTCTTTGTGTGCTTATTGTGCTGATTACAATATGTTCGCTTGGAATTATTTCGCTTCTTGAAATCCAAAACAGTAAGTATGCAATTGGCGTTTGGGGGCTGTGTGGCATCAGTCCAAAGGAAACGCAGGAGATTCTTGCAATGCGATATGCAGTGATGGCGCTGCTTGCATGTGCGGTGTCAGCAGTCATAGAGGGAATTCGGGCGTATCGGCGCGCAAGCATCGGCAATTATGGCGCTGTTGTGGTAAATCTGGAATGGAAACTTTTTTATAATGAGACTGTGTGGGTGGTCGTGATCTGCGCGATCGCAGTGCTTGCAGTTATCTTTCTCATGTATCGTTTCTTATTAAAAGATAAGCTTATCATGGAACTGATGGCAGAAAAAGAAGTTTCCTGAGAAAAATGGAAGGGGCGCTGCAAAGAGCAGCGCTTTTTCTTTTACAAAAAGTACTTGCATAATTGCTTAATTCGAGGTAACATATAAGTATACAAATAAAAACGGCAGTATGAACTTTTTGCATGACACATAATTAACAGAAAGGAATGAGAAAGTATGGGCATGTTTGTAAATCCTGGGAATCAGGCATTTCAGGTGGCAGTAAATTCTGAAATTTACGTTGATAAGACTGAAATGCTGGAGTATACAAATAAGGTAATGAACACCTTACAGGGATATATCTGTAATAGTCGTCCACGCCGATTTGGCAAATCAATAACCGCAAATATGCTCACAGCATATTACAGCAAAGGGTGTGATTCGCAGGAATTGTTTGCGGGGTTGAAAATCAGCGAAGCACCTGATTTCAAAAAGCATTTGAATCAATATGATGTCATTCATCTGGATATTCAATGGTGTATGGAACCGGCAGGGAGTCCTGAGAATATCGTTTCCTATATTTCAGAAAAAACGATTTCGGAACTGCGCACGTATTATCCAGATGTGTTGCCGGCTGATACGGTGTCTTTGCCAGAGGCATTGTCGAAGATTAATGCAGTGACACAAAAAAAGTTTATTGTTATTATTGATGAGTGGGATGTTTTAGTTCGTGATGAGGCCACAAATCAAAAAATTCAAGACGAATATATTGGATTTCTCAGAGGCATGTTTAAGGGGACTGAGCCAACAAAGTATATTCAGTTGGCATACCTGACGGGTATACTGCCAATTAAAAAAGAAAAAACGCAGTCGGCGCTAAATAACTTTGATGAATTTACCATGCTTAGCCCGGGCAGGCTTGCACCATGTATCGGTTTTACAGAAGAGGAAGTGCAAGGACTGGCAAAAGCATATAGCCTTGATTTTAATAAGATCAAAAGATGGTATGATGGATATCTTTTAAAAGAGTATTCTGTCTACAATCCTAGAGCAGTCGTAAGTGTGATGCTGAGTGGTGAATTTAAAAGTTACTGGTCGGAGACGGCATCGTATGAGGCAATTGTGCCGCTCATCAATATGAATTATAATGGCTTAAAAACGGCTATTGTTGAGATGCTTTCAGGTGCATCTGTTAAGGTAAATACAGCTACCTTTAAGAATGATATTGTAAACATTAAGAGCAAGGATGATGTTTTGACTTACATGATTCATTTGGGATATCTTGGATATGATCAAACTAGAAAAATGACATTTGTTCCAAATGAAGAAATTAGGCAGGACTTAGCGAATGCAGTTGAAGCAGTGCCTGATTGAAGAGTATGAAAAAACGAAAGATATATAAATGAGGAGACAGAGCAACATTTATCTTAAAAAAATGCATATAAAATGCAAATAACGTAAATAAAATTGACAATGAGGCACTTTTAAAGTATGATGATATTGCGAATAATGAAATCAGGAGGTTATGATATGCTGCTTCAATTTTCGGTTACGAATCATCGTTCAATAAAAAATACTGCTGTTATAAGTATGAAAGCAGCAGCTGATAAAAGCATGAAAGAGTGCCTCATTACACCGGATGGAAAAAAGAAAATAGTTCCGGTTATGGCAATTTATGGAGCAAATGCAGCGGGCAAAAGTAATGTGATTCATGCACTTTTGCTTATGAGAGAAATGGTTTGTGGTAATTATGCAAAACCGCTCAAAGGAGAAGAACTTCCGTATGAGCCATTTGCCTTTGTTGATGAACAGATAGAACCAACTGCGCTTGAAGTGATTTACTATTATGAAGGTATTAAATACGCATATGGATTTTCTTTTAATAATGAGAGAATTATTAGTGAGTATCTTTATCATTGGCCAAATGGCAGAGAAGCTTTGATTTTTAATAGGGAAAAAGATCAGTATGAATTTCGTGAAAGTGTTCAAGAGCAGCTTACGCTTGCGGGGAGAACTTCGGAAAATAGATTATATCTTACAAGTTCTAATGAATGGAATTGTGTTCAGACGGAAAATGCGTATTTGTGGTTTCAAAAAAATCTTCGTGGATTGGTTGCAACAGGAATATCAAATGAAATAACCATTGATGCAATTCGCAAGGGCGGTGAAAAAAAGCAGCGTATTGTGAAAGAAATGATGCTGGCTGATTTGGGAATTAGTGATATAGAATTGTCCGGTACCAAGGAAAAGCCAATTATTTCTACTGTTCATCAGATTGTGAATGCGGACGGAAAGCGAAAACAATATACGTTATTGCTTGGGCAGGAGTCAGTAGGTACACAACGATTCTTTTCCAGAATAGGTTTGTGGATGGATGCAATGAATTCTGGTGCGGTACTGGTAGTGGATGAAATTGAGGCAAGTATGCATCCAATGCTTACCAGACATTTGATTGAAATGTTACAAGATCAAAATAGTAACAAAAATCATGCACAGCTGATTTTTACAACTCATGATACTGGATTGCTGGATTTAAAATTGCTTCGCAGAGATCAAATCTGGTTTGCAGAGAAAGATGAAAGAAATATGCAGACAGATATTTATGCGTTGACAGAGTTTTCACCAAGGAAAGAGGAGAATATTTCCAGAGGATACTTGCAAGGAAGATATGGGGCAATTCCGTTTATCAGGGGAGGTATCTGGGATGGGCAGAATTAAGGAAATAGAGCGAAGGGCATCAGGTAAAAGAAAAAGGAAGCCTGTTGTATACTTGATTTGCGAAGGATCAGAAACTGAAATTCGATATTTTAAACGGTTTCGTACCAGAGACTGTAATATTGATATTATACCAATTCCATCTCAATATAAATCAGCGGATAAGCTGGTACAAAAAGCAGGAGCAACAATTGGGTATAGTCCATATTATCCAGATGAGGGTGACCAGATATGGTGTGTGTTTGATCGGGATGATAATACAAATGCTATGCTTGCAAAGGCAAAACAGACTGCTATCAAAGAAGGGTATCATATTGCTTTTTCAAATCCGTGTTTTGAAATTTGGTTCCTCTTACATTTTAATAATCAAACAACTGCGGTTGAAAATTGTGACGCCACAATTAAGCTATTAAAGCGAAAAGGCAGGTTGGAACAGTATGAAAAAAATACGGAAGTATATGATCAGTTGAAACCACTTCAAAAAACTGCAATTGATAGGGCAAAGAAGCGAGTGAGTGCTTTACAGCTAGAACATAAGGAAATTTTTACAAGAGAAAGCAACCCTGTCACAACAGTTGCTGAATTAGTAGAATATTTAAATAGTAAGTCTCTATCCTATGATTAAAGTCATACAGGTTTTAAGAAAAAGGAAGCGCAGCAACTAGCTTGCGCTTCTTTTTTTACATAAATTTGACATATCACTGCTTTCTGATTTTACAAAGAAACAATAATATTAGTGGCGTTAAGAGAAAATAAAACAAACACAACAAAATGGGTAGAAACAGAAAGGAAGTTTTTATTATGAGAAAGATGATCACAATGGCAGTAACCGCAGCTCTTGCAATTTCAACATTGACCGCATGCGGAAAGACAGATAAAAAGGAGACTACAGCGTCAACAGCAGCAACAACCGCATCAACAGCAGCAACCACAGCTTCTACCGAGGCTAAGACTGAGGCTAAGGATACATCTGCTGCAGCAGCTGAGTCTAAGGCAGATGCACAGACTCCTGTATCTGGAAGCGTTGCAACTGATGGTTCTACTTCTATGGAGAAGGTAATCGGTGCTCTTGGTGAGGCATTTACAAAGGCAAATCCAGATGCTACCTTTACTTACAACCCAACTGGTTCTGGTTCTGGAATCACTGCTGTATCTGAGGGACGCTGCGATATCGGTCTTTCCAGCCGTGCATTAAAGGATGAGGAGAAGAGCCAGGGCTTAGTAGAAACTACACTGGCACTTGATGGTATTGCAATCATTGTTAATAAGGAAAATACAGTAGAGGATCTTTCACTTGATGATATCGCAAAGATCTACACTGGCGAGATCACAAATTGGAGTGAAGTTGGCGGAGAGGATGCTGATATCGTTCTGATTGGCCGTGAGGCAGGAAGTGGTACAAGAGATGGTTTCGAGTCTATTACAGGTACATCTGATTCCTGCAAGTATCGTCAGGAGCTTACATCTACAGGTGATGTTATCACAACTGTTTCCAGCAATCCAGGTGCAATCGGATATGCATCTTTAGCAGCAGTAAAGGATACTGTAAAAAAGGTATCAGTAGATGGTGTTGAGGCAACTGAGGAAACAGTAAAGGATGGTTCTTATAAGGTACAGCGTCCATTCGTTCTTGTTACAAAGGATGGTACTGAATTATCAGAGGCAGCACAGGCATTCTTCGATTACGCAACTTCAAAGGATGCAGCAGATATTATATTGGCAGCAGGTGCTGTTGCGGTAGCAGAATAATCACAATTGGAAGGGTGCGAGGATTTATGAAGAGCAAAGAGAGTCTGTTAGAGACAATAGTACATGGCATATTTTTGATTCTCGGACTGATTACGGTCGGATGTGTATTGTTAATTACAGTTTATCTGGTAATCTCCGGTGTGCCGGCAATCGCAAAAATTGGTCTGTTTCAGTTTTTATTTGGCACAAAATGGGCATCGACCGCCTCTGAGCCATCATTTGGAATCTTACCGTTTATCATGACAAGTATTTACGGAACAGCAGGTGCAATTTTATTAGGCGTTCCAGTCGGATTTTTCACATCTGTCTACCTGGCAAAGATTGCATCACCAAAGGTAAGGGGTGTTATTGAGACAGCTGTCAGCCTTTTAGCAGGTATTCCGTCTGTTGTTTATGGTCTTGTCGGTATGCTGATTCTTGTTCCTGGTATCCGCAAATTGTTTAATGTGCCAGATGGTGCAAGCCTTCTGGCAGCGATTATCGTACTTGCAATCATGATTTTGCCGTCTATCATTAAGGTTTCACTGAATGCGCTTGAGGCAGTGCCAAAGGAATATGAGGATGCATCACTTGCACTTGGTGCGACAGATATTGAGACATATTTTAAGGTGTCAGTTCCGGCTGCAAGAAGTGGTATTGCAGCAGCAGTTGTATTAGGTGTGGGCCGTGCAATTGGCGAGGCAATGGCAGTTATGATGGTTTCAGGAAATGTTCCAAATATGCCGTCATTGTTTCAGAGTGTTCGTTTTTTGACGACTGCTGTTGCCAGTGAGATGTCATATTCAGCAGGACTGCAAAGACAGGCGTTGTTTTCAATTGCGTTAGTGCTGTTTTTGTTCATCATGCTGATCAATGCAACACTGAACTTTTTCTTAAAGCATGAGAAAGCCTGAAAAACGGATTCATAAAAGGAGTGAGTAAGATGACAAAACAGGAAGCAATAGGGGCGTCACAGACAGCAAATGTAAAATCGGTGATGACAGTGCGTGCCGCTGCAAAGAATGGACCGGGGGTAAAGCGTAAGCTTTATATAGGTCTGATGAAGTTTTTGATGGGGCTTTCCATAACAATTACATGTGGACTTGTATTGTTTATGATCGGATATGTATTATATAGAGGTGTTCCGAACATAAGCTGGAAACTAGTGTCCACATCTCCAAGTTACCTTGATGACAACATTGGTATTTTGCCTGATATTTTAAATACACTTTATATCGTAATTGCAACACTTGTAATTGTACTTCCGCTTGGTGTTGGTGCTGCAATATATCTGACTGAGTATGCCGCAAACAAAAAAATAGTTGGCATGATTGAGTACGCAGCAGAGACACTTTCAGGTATTCCTTCTATTATATATGGTCTTGTCGGAATGCTGTTTTTCTGTCAGTTTTTAAGCTTGCAGACATCTCTTTTAGCAGGTGCGCTTACTCTTGTGATCATGAATCTTCCAACTATCATGCGTACAACACAGGAGAGTTTAAAGACAGTTCCGCAAAGCTACCGCGAGGGTGCATTTGGACTTGGCGCAGGAAAGTGGAGAGTTATTCGTACCGTTGTACTTCCAGGATGTATTGATGGTGTAGTGACAGGATGTATTCTTTCTGTCGGAAGAATTATCGGTGAGTCAGCAGCGCTTCTTTTCACCGCAGGTCTTGCACATGCAGTAAATGGAATGATAGATGGTCTTCACAGTGCAGGTGCAACACTTACAGTTGCGCTTTACATGTATGCTAAGGAGCAGGGTGAGTTTGGTGTTGCATTTGCTATTGCAGCAATCTTAATGGTATTAACCGTGTTTATCAATTTAACTGCAACTTTGTTAGGTAAGTATTTTCAGAGGAGGAAGAGTCAGTGAGCAGCGTAATTACTGTAAAAGATATGTGTCTGTGGTATGGACAGGTGCAGGCATTAAAGAATATTAATATCAATATTGAGGAGAAGAGTATTACGGCGCTGATTGGTCCTTCTGGCTGTGGTAAATCCACATTCTTAAAGTCGTTAAACAGAATGAATGATCTGGTGCCTGGTGTGAAGATTACAGGCGATATTCGTTACCGCGGCGAGGACATTTTTGATCCAAAGTTAAATGTCAATGAGCTTCGCAGAAATATCGGAATGGTATTCCAAAAGCCAAATCCATTTCCAATGAGCATCTATGACAACATCGCATATGGACCGCGCACCCATGGAATTACAAGCCGTGCAAAGCTTGATGAGATCGTGGAAAATTCCTTGAAGGGCGCAGCCATCTGGAATGAAGTAAAGGATAACTTGAAAAAATCGGCACTTAGCTTATCAGGAGGACAGCAGCAAAGACTTTGTATTGCACGAGCACTTGCTGTTGAGCCGGATGTACTTTTGATGGATGAGCCAACAAGTGCGCTTGACCCGATTTCTACATCAAAGATAGAAGAACTGGCAAGCGAATTAAAATCACAGTACACAATTGTTATGGTTACGCATAACATGCAGCAGGCCGTGCGTATTTCTGATTACACCGCATTTTTCCTGCTTGGTGATCTGATAGAGTATGGTGAGACACAGAAGATCTTCGAGCAGCCAAAGGATAAGAGAACTGAGGATTATATTACAGGACGTTTTGGCTAATGGGAACAAAAAAGTGAGGTGAAGACATGAGAAGCAAGTTTGACGAGCAGTTGGCGCTTTTGAATCGTGATCTGACAAAGATGGGATCGCTTTGTGAGGAGGCGTTAGCGCTGGCGGCAAAGGCACTGGCAAATGCAGATGGACAGACAGCAGCAAAGATAGCACCGATAGACAGTGAGATTGATCAGATGGAGCGCACTATCGAGTCGCTTTGTTTAAAGCTTTTGCTTCAGCAGCAGCCAGTTGCGAGAGATTTAAGACAGATCTCAGCAGCACTTAAGATGATTACAGATATGGAACGTATCGGTGATCAGGCATCCGACATCGCAGAGATTATTGGATTCTTAAATGGAAGAATCGGATTAGATGCACAGTACATTTGTCAGATGGCAGTAGCTGCAATGCGTATGGTGACAGAGAGTGTCGAAGCTTATGTAAAGCGTGATGTAGCAATGGCAGAGGCAACAATTCAGCACGATGATGTGGTCGATGATCTTTTCTTAAAGGTAAAGGAGTCGCTTATTCAAATGATCTCAGAAAATCCAAAGGATGGCGAGTATGCACTTGATCTTTTGATGATTGCAAAGTATTTTGAGCGAATCGGAGATCATGCGACAAATATCGCAGAGTGGGTTGTGTTTTCTGTTACAGGTGTGCATGAGCAGGGGTGAATTAGATTAGAGCAAAAAGAGGGGCAGATGAAGAGTCTGCCTCTTTTCGTTTTTTTGTAACTATTCAGAGCCATGCAAAATTGCTTTCTGTGAATGCTTGCATTCAGACAGAATAGCAATTTTATATGGCGAGGTAACCACATGAGCAAAATAGAAGCATCGAAGATGCGATTTTGCGAATGGGGTTCTGAATAGTTACGTTTTTTTTATAAACAATCTAAATTTTATATAAATTGTATTGACTGTTCTATTTTGAACGCTATAATAGTTCCTATCAAAAAAGAAGGGAGCAGCAGATAATGGTTAAGTTGTTAAAGAAGCTTACATGGAAAGATTTTATTCTGGCGGCAGCTGCATTTGTGTTTATTATCGTGCAGGTGTGGCTTAGTCTGACAATGCCAGATTATATGTCTGAAATTACAAAGCTTGTCCAGACTAAGGGCAGCAAGATGAATGATATTTTGATAGCAGGAGGCAAGATGCTTGCATGTGCACTAGGAAGTTTGCTTGCGGCAGTATGTACATCAATATGTGCATCAAAAATTTCATCTAATTTTTCTGCCAATTTAAGAGGACAGGTTTTTCATAAGGTGCAGTCCTTTTCAATGGAAGAAATTGGAAATTTCTCTACTGCAAGTTTAATTACACGTTCTACAAACGATATTACACAGGTACAGATGCTGATTGTTATGGGTTTGGAGGTTTTACTTAAGGCTCCTATAATGGCAGTGTGGGCGCTGTGCAAGATTTCTACAAAGAACTGGCAGTGGACTGCTTCAACTGGTGTGGCTGTTGTTGTGCTGCTTAGCTTTGTTGGTGTTTGCGTGGCTGTTGCGCTTCCGAAGTTTAAAAAGCTGCAAAGCCTTACAGATAATTTAAACCGTGTCACTAGAGAAAATTTGACAGGCTTAAATGTAGTTCGTGCCTACAATGCAGAAGGTTATCAGCAGAAGAAATTTAATGATGCAAATGATGAGCTGACGAAAACGCAGCTGTTTGCAAACCGCACTATGGGAACTATGATGCCGGGAATCCAGATGGTAATGAATGGACTGATGTTAGCAATTTATTGGATCGGCGCTTATTTGATCAGCAATGCTCAGATGTTTGATAAGCTGACTATCTTCTCAGATATGATCGTATTTACTCAGTATGCTATGCAGGTCGTTATGTCCTTTATGATGCTTGTCATGATTTTTGTGCTTCTTCCGCGTGCGAGTGTATCAGCAAAGCGTATTAATGAAGTACTTGATATGACGCTTTCGATTAAGGATGGCACAAAAGAGAATGGAATTGACGGCAAAAAGGGTGAAGTTGAGTTTCGCAATGTATCTTTTTGTTATCCAGATGCAGAGAAGGATGTCATTGAGGACATTTCCTTTACTGCTCATAAGGGTGAGACAATTGCCTTTATTGGTTCAACCGGCTGTGGAAAGAGTACTGTGATCAACATGATTCCGCGTTTTTACGATGCTACAAAGGGAGAAGTGCTTGTCGATGGCGTTAATGTAAAGGAATATACACAGAAGGCACTTAGAAATAAGATTGGATATGTTTCACAGAAAGCCGTTTTATTTACAGGAAGCATTAAAAGTAACGTTGCCTATGGAAATAATGGTACAAAAGGCTTTACTGATGATGATGTTAAGCATGCAATTGAGACTGCGCAGGCAAAGGAATTTGTCGATAAGACAGAGGGCGGCGTAGATGCTTTTGTGGCACAGGGAGGATCTAATTTCTCAGGAGGACAAAAGCAGCGTCTGTCAATTGCACGTGCGATATGCCGTCATCCAGAGATTTTAATTTTTGATGATTCATTTTCAGCACTTGACTACAAGACAGATCGTGTTCTTCGCGATACGTTACGAAAAACTTGTGCAGATGCAACACGTTTCATTGTGGCACAGCGAATTGGTACTATACGCGATGCGGACAAGATTATTGTGCTTGATGATGGAAAGATTGCCGGAATGGGCAAGCACAATGAGCTGATGGAAACTTGCGAGGTATACCGTCAGATCGCATATTCACAGCTGTCAAAGGAGGAGCTTGCATAATGGAAAATAAAGAATATACCCCTGGACAGAACCGCCCGGGCAGAAGAGGCGGTATGCGTGGACCTGGCATGGGAAGAGGTCCTGCTGAGAAGGCATCTGATTTTAAGGGAACATGGTCAAAGCTGATTTCGTATTGCAAAAGCTATCTTCCAGTTGTGATCATTGCACTTATCTGCGCGGCAGGAGGCACGGTTTTGACGCTTCTTGGACCAGATAAGCTGTCAGAGATGACAAAGGAAATTGGAAAAGGTCTTGTAACAGGCGTTGATATGGACGCTGTTTCTAAGATTGGATTTACATTAATTGCATTTTATGTGTGTGGTGCTTTGCTGTCATTTGGTCAGCAGTGGATTATGGCAACAGTGACACAAAATATTTCAAAAAAGCTTAGAGGTGATATTTCAGAAAAAATTAACCGTCTGCCGATGAGCTATTACAGCCGCTCTACGACAGGTGATATCCTCTCACGTGTCACAAATGATGTTGATACGATATCACAGTCTATGAACCAAAGCATAGGAAATCTTGTCTCCGCAGTTACGCTTTTTGTCGGTTCACTTTTTATGATGTTTAAAACAGATGTGATTATGACAATTACTGCAATCGTGGCAACATTGATTGGCTTTGTTCTTATGACAGTTATTGCAAAGCACTCCAGTAAATATTTCGTGCGCCAGCAGCGCTGTCTTGGTGAGATCAACGGTCACATTGAGGAAATTTACACGGGTCATACAGTTGTAAAGGCATATAATGGAGAAGCGCAGGCAGCAGCTGAATTTGAGCGCATGAACAATAATTTAAGAGAAAGTGCATTTCGTGCACAGTGCCTTGCCGGACTCATGCCGCCTATTATGACATTTATCGGAAACTTAGGCTATGTGGCAGTCTGTGTGGCAGGTGCAGTGCTGACTATGAAGGGAACTATTGGCTTTGAAGTAATCGTTGCATTTATGATGTATGTGCGCTATTTTACACAGCCATTATCTCAGATCGCACAGGCGGCACAGTCTTTACAGTCAGCGGCAGCAGCAGGTGAGCGTGTCTTTGAGTTTCTTGAGGCAAAGGAGATGGATGACGAGAGCAATAATACAAAGACGCTTGACAATGTAAAGGGTGATGTATCATTTGAACATGTAAAGTTTGGCTATAATGAAGATCGCGTGATTATCCATGATTTTTCTGCACAGGCAAAGGCTGGACAAAAAATTGCCATTGTCGGTCCAACGGGAGCAGGAAAGACAACACTTGTCAATCTGCTTATGCGTTTTTATGAGATTCAGGGCGGAAAAATCTGCATTGATGGCATTCCGACTAATCAGGTAAAACGTGAAATGGTTCATTCTCAGTTTTGTATGGTTCTTCAGGACACATGGCTGTTTGAGGGTACTGTTAGAGAAAATCTTGTATATTGTACGCCAAATGTCTCTGATGAGCGCATGAAGGAGGCATGCCGCGCTGTTGGTCTTGACCATTTTGTGAGAACGCTGCAGCATGGCTATGATACAGTGCTTAATGATCAGGTTAATCTGTCACAAGGTCAGAAGCAGCAGTTAACAATTGCCCGTGCAATGATCGCTGATAAGCCTATGCTAATTCTAGATGAGGCAACAAGCTCTGTCGATACAAGAACAGAACTTCAAATCCAAAATGCAATGGATGAGCTGATGAAGAATCGTACTTCTTTTGTTATTGCACATCGTCTTTCCACAATCAAAAATGCAGATCTTATTCTTGTGTTAAAGGATGGAGATGTAATTGAAAGCGGAACGCACGAAGAACTTTTGGAAAAGAAGGGCTTTTACGCTGATCTGTACAACAGCCAGTTTGACCAGGCATCGTAAGAGATTCTTAAGAGATGTAAGGACATTGAAAGTACTTATTTGATATAATATCTGGTAATATAAACTTAGAAAAGAGTTATTACCGGAGTATTTATGGGAGCCGGTTAAAAACCGGCTCTTTTTGTTTAAGAGAAAGGAAGGGAACACTATGAAAAGATCATGGAAGAAGAAAGCGTCCGTATGGACGATGGCTGCTGCGATGACCGTTTCTTATATACCGCAGTATTCATTTGCAGAGGAAACTACTGAAAATATTAAACAGGAAACGCAGACACAGACAATAGAAGAGCAGACTATATTGGAGAGTCCGACACCAGAGGCCTTAGCGACTATACCAGAGACTACTATAGAAGCACCGACAGAGAGTGTTCCAGAGACGTCTTTGCAGACACCAACTGAAAGCTCATCAGAAAGTGTACCGGAAACGTCCTCCCAGGCACCTAGTGAAAGTATAACACCGACATCATCACAGGAAGAATCTTCTACGCAGGAAAGCACACCACAAAGTAGTGCAGAGGCTAGCACCGAGGAAAAAACTAGTGAGGAAGAAACTAGTGAGGAAGAGAGTACAGAAGAAACTACACCAGAGGAGACGACAACGGAGGAACCAGAGTGGTCTGAGCAGGCACCTAAGGAGGATACAAAGGGACTGACATTTAGCTTTAGCGAGGATGGACAGACTGTCAGCATTACAGGATTTGACGGTTCAAGAAGTGTTGTTGAGATTCCAGAAACTTATGGCGGTGCAAAAGTTACTTCCATAGCAGCAGGTGCATTTCGCGGACAGACCATGATTACTGACGTGGTGATTCCAGAGGGCGTTACTTATATAGGAAGAGAAGCATTTGCAGGATGCAGTGCTCTTGTTCGCGTACAGATTCCGACAAGCGTTACGCAGGTAGGTGCCAATTTGTTTGAAGGCACACCATATGATTCAACACTGACTGGAGAGCTTGTATATATTAACAGTATTCTCTATCGCTGTCAGAGCGATGCGGTAACTGTTTCTATCAGGCAGGGAACAACTGTTATTGCTGAGGAAGCTTTTATTAATCGTGTTAATCTGGCAGCTATAGTTGTGCCGGACGGCGTAAGCTACATTGGCTCTAACGCATTTAAAAATTGCAGTGCTTTAAGTCAGATTGAGATTCCAAAGAGTGTGCGAGATATTGTGGCAAACGCATTTGACGGAACAAAATGGTATGAAGATCGAAAGCATGAGATGATTTACATCAATGATTTGCTGTACCGTGTGCCGGCTGAGATTATCGTGCAGTCAGAGCAGCCGACTGGATCTTTAAGAGACAAAGATGCAGCCGAGTTGGCAAAATCAGGTGTGGCAACACAGATTATTCCTTATACAGATGTTATTGTTCAGGGAGAAACTACAACGATCTGTACACTTGCATTTGCTAATACGCCAGTTCAGAAAGTACAGTTGCCGTCAACACTTACGACGATTCACTATGGTGCATTCCAAAATTGTACTGCATTAAAACAGATTACACTTCCAAAGAGCATGACATTTATTGAGGGCGGCGCATTCCAAAATTGCAGCGCACTTTCTTCAATTTTGGTTCCAGAGAATGTAACATATCTTGGTGCAAGTGCATTTTCTGGCTGCACAAGCCTTACATCTGCAACATTGCCGCAGGCAATTACAAGAATTAGTTCTGGCTTATTTGAAAACTGCAGTTCACTCACAACAGTACAGGCTTCGAGTGCGCTTACGTCAATTGGAAGCCGTGCATTTGCAGAAACATCTGCACTTTCTTCATTTACATTTCCGCAGACGCTGACAGCAGTTGGCGCAGAGAGTTTTACAGGCTCTGGTATTGTAACTGCTAACTTGCCGCAGAGCGTAACTTATCTTGGAGCAGGAGCATTTGCTGATTGTACAAAGTTAGTCTATGCACAGGTGCCGGCGGCGATTCAGGCTATAAGAGAGCGTACCTTCCGCAACTGTACAGAGTTGAAGAATGTATCAATCCCAGAGGGTATTCGTTACATTGGTGCGGCAGCATTCCAAAATGACGTATCACTTCAGACAGTTGATTTTGCACAGTCACTTCTTACGATCTGCGACAATGCATTTGAGGGAAGCGGCGTTGGCGAGGGGCTTGTGCTTCCATCAGCGCTTCGTACAATAGGAAGCCGTGCATTTGCAGGCTGTATGCGTCTTACATCACTTACTATTCCGACTGACGTCAGAAAAATGGGAAGTCAGGCATTTGCAGATGGATCATCACCATCAATTGTGTGTGCATTTAGCCGTACAACATATATGAGTAAGCTGGCTTCTGGATGGGTATCTGATTGGGGCAGCGGCCTTGGAGCACTTACATTTACAGGCGGTGCTGTAAATGATGAGCAAAAGGCAGCGTTTTTACAGATGATCTGTAAGCTTGTTCCAGATTTTAATGCATCAGAGGCAAACGGCACTCTGTATTCTGGCATCATTGGACGTCTTGGAGTTAGTGCAAAGGCAGGCGGTGAGGCAGCCAGCATGCTTGGCATTGTGTCAGAACAGGCTAAAGAAGGATGGATTCGTATACCTGAGCTTAGCACAAGAAGAGCTATCTTGAATCTTACAGGTCTTTGGATGCAGGATTACTGCCCGGCTAATACAGGCGTTGAGGATGTTTATTATGCAGATGGATGGTATTACATTAATGAAGTTTCATTTGCAGAAACACTTACAAAGGGCTATCTTCCAAAGGGACAAAACGGAAGCGGCTATTCCTTCTTTGATTCCTATGATGCTCCAACAGGCATGATGGATGGCGCTGTGACTGTACTTCTTAGTGAATCCGATAATGACTATGGAATTGCAGCGCAGGTTCGATCTAGTGAAAAGATTACAGATGGACGCTATATAAATGTATATGAGAGCGTAGAGGAGCGTGAGCTTTCAGAATCAATCACAGATATCTGGACAACAGAAAGTGCTTCATATCAGTTTGATAACTACAGCAGAATCTTAACTGTTCAGTCACTTGTATCACCAGATGCAGGACTTGAGACTCATTTTCGCTACAGCTGCAAGCCGGGTGAGGATGATGGTACCTTTACGATGGAGTGGAAGGGAATGGATGAGGCAAATATTGACCAGGTTCGTACCTTTACTGTAAGTGTAGATAAAGAAACTCAGGCAATGAAGCTGACTGATGCGCAGACACAAGAGGAAATTACACTCGATTCACTTGCACAACAGGCTAACCAGCCAACAATGTCTGGACAATAATGGCATTAAATCTTTAAGGTTTACTTAAATTTCTCAAAAAATTTACATTACCTATTGACACTATTAAAAAAAAGGACTAGTATAGCAATTGTCAGCAGAAGTGGTAAGAGGAGATCACTTTTGCAGCAAATGACATTAACTGTTAAGCATATTTAATAGTTATAAATAGGAGGAACAAAAATCATGAGAAAGTTTATTACATCTATCGCAGTAATCGCTATGGCAGCAGCAATGATGACTGGATGCGGAAGCGCTGATAAGAAGACTACTACCGCAGCTAGCACAAAGGCAGAGGTACAGACTGAGGCTAAGACCGAAGCTAAGACTGAGAAGGCTACCGAGAAGGCTACTGAAAAGGCTACCGAGAAGGCAACTGAGGCTAAGACCGAGGCTAAGTCTGAGGAAGCTTCCAGCGAGGCAGCATCTGAGGAGGCATCTTCTGAGGCTGAGAGCGCAAGCGCAGCAAACTAATTTTTGATTACTACAGATAAAAAATAATGAAAAAGGCAGTTTTGGGAATATTTCCTGAAACTGCCTTTTTTGCACAAATTTAATTAAAAATGTTGATGCTTTCGTGAGAATGTGGTATGGTTTATTAAGTCTATTATAAGGAAAGGAAATAGTGAGCCATGCAGACATTTCAGATTAACACAAAGGAAAAAAGAGAAGCAACAGGCGATCTTTTCGGCATTTTTTTTGAAGACATTAATCATGCGGCAGATGGCGGACTTTATGCAGAGCTGGTCCAGAACCGTGCATTTGAATTTGATCCGATTGACAATAAAAAGTATCATGCACTGTATGCATGGATGCCTTGTCAGTTAGATGAAAAAAATGGACAGACAGATGCAGCTGATGTTTCACTTACCATTCTGACAGATAGTCCTTATACGAAGAAGAACCCACACTATCTTCGTATAACGGCAAATTCGGCAGCAGCAGGTGTAAAAAACCTTGGCTTTAACAGTGGAATTGCACTTGAAAGTGGGGAAACATATCATTTTTCCTGCTATTTAAGAAAAATAGACGAGTCAGTGACGGTTAAGGCCTGTCTGATTGGAAAAGAAGGACAAATCTATGCATCATGTGAGCTTACAGCAGATGCTTCTGATTGGAAAAAGTATACGGCAGATCTTAAAATTGCAGAAGGCACAAGCTGCACAGATGCAAATCTGGCGCTTGTCTGCATGACACCGGGCAGTGTGGAAGTGGATTTTGTATCACTATTTCCAGCGCACACATATAAGAACCGCCCAAATGGTCTGAGAAAAGATCTGTGCGAGATGCTCGAAGCAATGCATCCGAAGTTCATACGTTTTCCGGGAGGCTGTCTTGTACATGACGGACAGCTTGATGAGAATGCAAGAGATTCAATGTATCGCTGGAAAAATACGATTGGACCTGTTGAGGAGCGCCCGGCGAGACGAAATAACTGGGGATATAATCAGACACTTGGTCTTGGCTATTATGAATATTTCCAGCTGGCAGAGGATATAGGTGCAGAGCCGCTTCCAGTACTTCCGGCAGCATACGATCCGCATCATCAAAGAAAGGTCCCGCTTGATGAACTTGGTCCTTGGATTGACGATGCACTTGATCTTATTGAGTTTGCAAATGGCGATGAGACAACTGTTTGGGGAAAGAAGCGTGCCGATATGGGTCATCCAAAGCCATTTGGATTACATTATCTGGCAATTGGAAATGAGGAGGTTGGCGAGGGCTTTACCGAGCGCTATCCATATTTTCATAAGGCAATCCGTGAAAAATATCCTGATATTAAGCTGATTGGTTCAGCAAGTCCATTTGCCGCAGGCGGTGAGTATGAGCGCGGATGGGCAAGTGCAAGAGAATGCGGTTGTGATCTGATCGATGAGCATTACTATATGAATACCGACTGGATGATAGCAAATGTAGATCGCTATGATAATTTCCTATCATCTGATCCCAAGGTATTTTTGGGTGAGTATGCATCATGGGGCAATCAGTGGGAGAATGGTCTTTTTGAGGCTGCCTTTATGACAGGTCTTGAGAAAAATGTGCATGCAGTTGGACTGGCATGCTATGCTCCGATGTTTGCAAATGTGGATTATGTAAATTGGCGTCCTGATATGATATGGTTTGATAATAATCAGGTGTATGGCTCTGTTAATTATTATGTTCAGAGTATGTTTATGCGCCATCAGGGAACTCATCGCTTAGATTTTACTGTTACAGAGCCAGAACTTGAGCAGACAGCGCGCCTTTTGGCAGAACAAAAAATCCGCGAAAGCGCAAAGACTATAAGCGGTCCAATTCGTGTGTTAGTCAACGAGGGACAGGGTGTGTTCTTTGAGGTGACAGTGAAAAATCATGATACAGGAAAGCTGCATCGTTTTACAGACTGTGTGTGCGGAACTGAGAGTGAAAATCGTGCTGCTTCCTATGAAAATGCAGTCGAGACTGGTGTAATTCCAAAGGATTGGACAAATTATACGCTTACCATGAAGGCAAAAGAGACCGAAGGCAAAAAGGGATTTCTTGTTTATCTTGGAGAAGCATCTGATCATATGCTCTGGACGCTTGGCGGCTGGCAGAATCTGGATATAAGCATGGAGCATTTTAAAAACGGCAGGGGAGCATGCTTAAGTGAGGCAATGTTCTCGGCAGAGAAGGATCATGAGTATGAGCTGATGCTTGTTGTAAAGGATCGCACGATGAAGATATATGTGGATGGCAAGGAATACCTTGATACAATTGACAAGATTCCTGTGCCAAAGCCACTGTATGTATCTGCAGCGCTTGATGAGGCAACTGGTGATGTGATTGTAAAGGCGGTAAACATTACTGGAAATTCACAGACAGCGCAGCTTGCACTTGATGGTGTAAATGGTACACATAACGTGCTTGTAGAGAAGATGGCTGCAGCATTGTCTGATGAAAATACAATGGAGAATAAAAAATGTGTCGTTCCGGCTGTGAGCGAGGAAACTATTCCAGACGGCACATTTACGCGCACGTTTGAGCCATATTCATTGACCATTCTTAGAATCCGCCAATAATAAAAACAGACGTTGTGCAGGAAAGGTTTTGCAATGTTATACATGATTAATCATGGTGCCGTCTCCTACGGGGCGAACACCATTTTAACGAATATTAATTTTGAAATCAACGCCGGACAGAAAATTGCCGTCGTTGGAAGAAACGGCTGCGGAAAGACAACTCTTTTAAAGCTGATTGAGGGTGAGGTTGAACTTGAGAAGCGAGACAGCGATGAGGATATTTATATCGCAAAGAGCGGAAATCCGGTGATCGGTTATTTAAAGCAGATCGCGTTTGCAGATGAGACAATTTCTATGGAGACTGAGGTGCGAAAGGTGTTTGAGCCGTACCGCGAAAAGCAGCGTGAGCTAGAAGCACAGCGCCAGATCATGGAATCAGATCCATCTGAGTTAAATATCAGAATCTATACCCAGATGCAGGAGCAGTTTACTGATATGGGCGGCTACTACTATGAAAAAGAGTATGAGACAATGCTTCGCAAATTTGGTTTTACTGAAGCTGACAAGAAAAAGCCGCTTAGAGAATTTTCAGGTGGACAGCAGACGAAGCTTGGATTTATCAAGATGCTTCTTTCAAAGCCTGATATTCTTCTTTTGGACGAGCCGACTAACCACCTTGATATCGAGACAATTGAATGGCTTGAGAATTATTTAAAGGCGTATAATAGGGCTGTTGTGATCGTATCTCATGATAGATTATTTTTGGATCGTATTGTCGATACAGTATATGAGATTGAGTATGGAATCACACATCGCTACAGTGGAAATTATACCTCCTTTGTGGAGCAGAAAAAAGCAGCCTGGGATAAGCAGGAAAAGGATTATCAGGCACAGCAAAAGGAAATTGCGCGTCTGATGGAGATTGTAGAAAAATTTAAAAATAAGCCTACAAAGGTTGCAATGACACGCTCAAAGCTAAAACAGATTGAGCATATGGAAAAGATTGCACCGCCGCAGCGCTATGATCTAAAGGCATTTCATGCTAATTTCCAGCCTGAGGTTGAGACAGGAAAGGAAGTATTTACTGCCAGAAATCTTCAGATTGGATATGACCGTGTTCTTTCAGAGGTGAATCTTACACTTGAGAGAGGTCAAAAGCTTGGTATTGTTGGAGGAAATGGCCTTGGTAAGTCTACGTTTTTAAAGACAATGATGGGGATGATTCAGCCTCTTGGCGGCGAGTATCAGTATGGCATTCGTGTGCAGATTGGATATTTCGATCAGCAGATGGCACATTATACTAGTGATGCCACCGTCATGGATGACTACTGGGCAGAATATCCGAACCTGACGCAGACAGAGGTGCGAAATGCTCTTGGTGCATTCCTTTTTACTGGTGATGATGTGTTTAAGCAGGTCAGCATGCTTTCCGGAGGAGAGCGCGTGAGACTGGCACTTTGTAAGATCTTAAAGAAAAAACCAAATCTTTTGATCCTCGATGAGCCGACAAACCATATGGATATTGTCGGAAAAGAAGCACTAGAGCAGATGCTAAAGGGTTATCAGGGAACACTTGTATTTGTTTCCCATGACCGTTATTTTGTTCGTCAGGTGGCAGATAAGATTTTAAGCTTTGACGGCGGTGTAACGACATATTATCCGTTTGGCTATGAGCAGTACGAGGAGGCGACAGCTGACAAGGACGATCAGGTAAGCTTTGGCAAATATGCAGCTGTTTCACCGGCAGCAAAGCTTGCTATAGAGCAGGAAAAAAATAAGACAGCTGCATCTGCGTCACCAAAGACTCTTTATGCTAATCCAGGAAAGGAGCGCTCACGTTTATCTGCAAAGGTCAAAAAGGCCGAGGCAGCAGTTGAAGCTTGTGAGGAGGCACTTTCAAAGTTACAGGATGAATTAAATGATCCTGCAATTGCAGCAAGCTACAGTAAGCTGCAGGAGGCACAAAAGAAGGTCGACGCTAAAGAAGAGGAGCTCAATGGACTGATGGAAGTATGGGAGCAGGCTAGTGCCGAACTCGATGCATTCGAGGAGTCTCTGAAGGGGTAAGATGTACCGTCTGTAGATATCTCACAGACTGTAACATAAATAGGCTGTCGAAAAATTCGATGGCGAAAAAAGAAGGGAAGGTACTTGGTATGAGTGAACAATCACAAGGAACCAAGGGAATTCGGGACGCCAGAACGCTCGGAATCCCGAAAATGCTGCTGCTTGGAATACAGCACATGTTTGCAATGTTTGGAGCAACGATTCTTGTTCCGATCCTGACAAATGTTTATTTTGAGGGAGAGGGACTTTCAGTTCAGGTAACGCTGATCTGTGCAGGTCTTGGAACGCTGTTTTTCCATCTGTGCTCCAAAATGAAGGTTCCTGCATTTTTAGGTTCGTCGTTTGCATTTTTAGGTGGATTTTCAGCTGTTGCAGCGCTTGATACAGGCATTTTTGCTGACATGACGATGGGTGAGAAGCTTCCGTATGCGTGCGGAGGAATTGTTGTTGCAGGACTTTTATATTTAATTCTGGCACTGATCGTAAAGATTGTCGGTGTAAGAAAAGTAATGAGATTTTTGCCGCCTGTTGTGACAGGACCAATGATCATTTTAATTGGTCTTTCACTGGCAGGAAGTGCTGTTACTAACGCATCACAGAACTGGCTTTTAGCAATTGTTGCACTTGCAATTATTATCATTGCCAACATTTGGGGCAAGGGTATGATTAAGATTATCCCAATTCTTCTTGGTGTAGTTGGATCTTACATTTTTGCATTAATCTTAAATGCATTTGGTGTGAAGAATCCAGATGGCTCTGCAATCCTTACTTTCACTGAGGTATCTAAGGCTTCATGGGTAGGTCTGCCGCCATTTCAGTTATGCAAATTTGACCTGACTGCTATTCTTGTAATGGCACCTATTGCAATTGCATCAATGATGGAGCATATCGGAGATATGTCTGCTATTTCTGCAACTGTTGGAGAAAACTTTATCGAAGATCCGGGTCTGCACCGCACTCTTGTAGGTGATGGTCTTGCAACGTCTCTGTCTGCACTTGTTGGAGGTCCGGCTAACACAACATACGGAGAAAATACTGGTGTACTTGAACTTTCCAAGGTATATGATCCGCGCGTTATCCGTATTGCAGCTATTTTTGCAGTAATCTTAAGCTTTATCCCGAAGGTATCAGAGATTATTGCATCTATCCCGTCTGCGATTATCGGTGGAGTTTCATTTATGCTGTATGGTATGATTTCCGCAATAGGTGTCAGAAATGTTGTTGAAAATAAAGTAGACCTTACAAAGTCAAGAAATTTGATTATCGCAGCTGTGATTTTAGTAAGTGGACTAGGCTTTTCAAGTGGACTTACATTTACAATCGGTGGAGCTTCCATTACGCTGACTGGTCTTGCAATTGCAGCAATCGCAGGTATTGTTCTGAATGCAATTCTTCCAGGCAATGATTATGAGTTTGGAATGAATGAGAAGGGCGATGAGAATCGCGGTATTCATGCTTAAGGAGTCTTTTTAAATGTTCTTAATGAAATCTTAATCCGTTACCGAATTGAATCTTAATGAGTAAAACAATATAATAAAAAGCAAACAGGAGGAAATGAGAATGCAATATTATATATATTCACTAG